>C688J18823_10000037_pt1 | contig 70501 bp, 59 predicted proteins | sample HopSoiMetagenom1_FD_18823 | JGI IMG/M metagenome (IMG submission 18823)
AGGCCAAAGAGCGCAGCCGGTAACGGATAAAGTTGCAACTCCCTGTGGTATGGATTCCTGCCGTTCAGCAAATCGGCGGCGAGCCAGATTGCCCACCGGAAGTCGGCTGCGCCCTGATTCAGCCGCACCATCAAGTACCAGCACCATGCTCCGGTTATGAGACCCAGTGCCGCGGACACCAGCAGTCGCTTTCTTTTATCAGGCATCGCGAACGTACGTTGTAACATGGGCCGTCGCCCAGTTGAAGCTCCGGGAGCCTCGTCGCTCGTTTCATCACGAATGCGCCTTCGATCACACATTTCACTGCTGCTAGCGCTGATCGCGAGTTGCAGCATTTGGGTGTACGTCCAATTTATTTTCATTCCACATCAGAAGGCAGACGCTTCGAAGCTCCAGATTCCGCGCGGAAACCTGTCGGATCTCTATCCGCGTTGGCTGGGGGCGCGCGAACTCCTGCTGCACGGCCGTGATCCCTACGCTGCAGACATCACCCGCGAAATTCAGATCGGTTACTACGGACGCCCCCTCGACCCGGCCCGCCCGCACGATCCCAAGGATCAGGAGGGCTTTGCTTACCCGGTGTACGTGATCTTTCTGCTCGCGCCCAGTATCGGCCTGCCATTTTCCATCGTCCAGAAACTTTGCCTTTGGTTCCTTCTTGGAATCACGGCAGCGTCGGTGCTGATGTGGATGGACGTGTTGGCCTGGCGAGTTTCTCTTGGTAGCCAGCTCATCTGGATTCTGCTCACAGTGAGTTCTTTCCCAGCCATTCAAGGCATCAAGCTGCAACAGCTCTCGTTATTAGTGGCGGCATTACTCGCCTGGTTCGCATATCTGCTCACGCGTGGTCGATGGGCTTGGGCGGGCGTGGTCCTAGCCATGACAACTATCAAGCCTCAACTGGCTTTCTTACCGGTCGTCCTGGTTTGTATATGGGTCCTCGGCGACTGGGGACGGCGCCAAAGAATACTTTGGGCCTTCGGGATCAGCGTTGCCGTGCTGGTCATGACAGGCGAGGTCGTGCTCCCCGGCTGGATTCACGAGTTCCGCGCCGCGCTCTCGGCCTACTACCAATACACCGGAGGAGTTTCGATCCTGGATGTTGCTCTGTCTCCGGTTGTGGGCAAGATTGCTGCCATCGCGCTTGTGGCAATCTTCATTGCCTTGGCGTGGCCGGCGCGAGCGGTTTCTGAGCGCTCCCCACAGTTTCAGTGGTTGCTATCGTTGTCGCTGGCGGTCACGATCACAGTGATCCCGATGTTCGCGCCGTACAATCAGGTACTGCTGCTACCCGGGTTGATGGTCATCGTGCGTTCCCTCGCGGCAATCTGGAAGTGCAGCACGATTTCACGCCTGGTCGTCGTCCTCACGGCAGCGGCAGTGTTCGAGCAGTGGCTGGCCGCAATATTCCTGGTATTCGCGTTGTTCTTCTTGCCGTCCGTGGTACTGCAAACGTTATGGGGACTGCCGTTCTATTCGAGCCTGGCCATTCCCGTAACCGTTCTTGCCCTACTTCTGATGAGTCGAGGCACTCTGCTGAACGCCCCGATAGGGGCAATGGATGTCTCCCGCACCTTGCAGCGGCAACCGGCGTCAGAGTAGTCTGTTTCCTGCGAGAAGAGCCGCCGGGAACTGTTCCTCGAGTGGACTAAGAGAGTGCCCCGCTACCTTTCATGGCCCTGAATACCATCAGTCACCACAGCCATCACGGCTCCACCTCGGGAGTCTTTCCCGCCCTTGTCTTCGTGCAAGGAAGCGAGCAGAAGAACATCGTCCTGAACCGCACGCCGTTCACTGTGGGCCGCAAGGTCGATAAGGATCTCGTCATCGCCGACCCTCGCGTCTCCCGTGATCATGCCCAGATCATGCAGGTCGGGCAGGAATTTTTCCTGGAAGACCTCGGCAGCAAGCACGGCACGTTTGTGAATGGCGAGCGCATCCAGCGCCAGAAACTGGACCGCGGTGATCGGCTTGAGTTCGGCGCACGCGATTCGGCCTACGTTCTCTTCAATCCGGCGAATCGGACGTCGAATACTGCCCGGGAATTCCTGAGCCAGATCTCCGGGATCGGCATGAAGCCGGAAACCACGGAACTGGAGACGCTGCGCCTTTTCCTGGAAGCCGCTCGCAAGCTGAACACCTCGGGAGTCCTCGACGAAATCCTCATTACCATGCTCGACGTAACCCTTCAACTTACCCAAGCCGAGCGTGCCTACGTTTTTCTAAAGGATGAGGAAGGGAACCTACGGCTGATGGCAGGCCGCAATGCCAAGAAAGAGCCCCTGCTCGATGACAAGACAATTTCGCATTCGATTCTCGAAGAATCGATGCGATCGAATTCTGAATTTCTGTTGACCGACACCAGTCAATCGCTCGATCTTGCTGGGCGCCAAAGCATTGTGGCCTACGATCTGCGGACTGTCGTTTGCATTCCGCTGCGGAAGATGCAGGTGCAGCAGTCTCGTGACGCGCAAACCCCGGTGCCCGCCGCGAACTCGGCGGCCATGGGCGTCCTGTATGTGGATTCACGCTTCGCTTCGCGGGACATCAGCGGTGTGAGCCAGGAAATCCTGCACGCGATCGCGACAGAAGCGGCCTCGCTGATTGAGAACGCGCGCCTCGTGCAAGCCGAAGAAGAGTCCCGCCGCTACCAGCAGGAACTCAGTATCGCCGCCACCATTCAGCAGCGCCTCATGCAGGTGAAGATTCCGGAAGTGCCCTTCGCGCGCCTGCGCGGAAGGAATCTGTCTTGTAAAGAAATCGGCGGAGACTTCTTTGACGCTGTGAATACGAAAGAGGGTCTGGCTGTTGTGCTGGCGGATGTCAGCGGTAAGGGAGTTTCCGCAGCGCTTTTGGCGTCGACGCTGCAGGGAATGATCTATTCGCATTTGACCGCAGGCATGCCTTTGTTGCATGTCGTTTCGGCGGTCAACCGCTTCTTTACCGATAAGCTCGTGGGCGAGAAATATGCGACGGTGTTGCTGGTTCGTCTCCGTCGCGACGGCGAACTCGAATATGTGAATTGCGGACACGTCCCGCCGCTTCTCGTGTGCGCAGGAGAGGTGATCCGCCCTCCGCATGGCAACGTGCCCGTGGGACTCCTTGCGGACGCGACCTTCGAGAGCGCAACCTGTCAGATGAAATCCGGCGATCGTTTTATTCTCGTGACCGACGGAGTTACGGAAGCCGAGAACGCGATGGGCGACTTCTTCGAAGATTTCCGGTTGGAAGCGGCAGCTTCGAAATCCCCAACGCTCGAAGGAATCTTTTCGGCAGTCACGGAGTTCTGTGCCGGCAATCCATTGAGCGACGATTGCACGGTAGTAGAACTGTGCTACACATGCATGGACAACTGAAAGTCCAACAAAATTCCGTTGTGACCCTTAGTGTCCTTTGTGGTTGAGGCCTTCTAAGACTCTAGCCCTACTCCACCGTGACCTGATAATCCGTTCCTTCCCAGCGATTCTCCTGAGCCCAGAAGAACGTAAATGCCGCCTGACTTCCCGCCGGAAGCGAAGCAGTGGGCAGATCGAGCGTGTGGATCCCCAGTCCGGTGTCGCGCGTTTCGGTGTCGTGGGACGTCTTCCAGTTATCGATGCTCCAATGCACCAGCGCGGGAGACAGCATCACGATGCGGAGCGTCTTGTTGCGTGGAATTGTGCGCGGTTTATTGTTGAACCTCCAACCGAAGATTCTGCGCACCGGCCTTTGGACGAGATAGCGCTGCACGGTCTGCGGAGGCTGATCAAAGATCCTTCCATCGCGAATGGAGCGCCGCAGCTTGATGTACTCCGAGTGCGCCCACACCAGGGGACAAGCCGATCCGGTCGGTTTGCCGCGAAACAGTTCCAGCGCCGGAATGTCGGCGGCATCCCAGACTTGCTCCGGAAGCACGCGGCTCTGCCCGGCGGTTGAGTTCTCCATCACCGTCAGCAATGCTTCGGCTTCATCGTGATGTCCGGCAGCGACCGCGTAGTGTCCCCGTTCCCCTGCAAGCAGCGGCCACGCTCGTCCGATTCCCGTTCCATCAAAGGCCGAACCGTCCTTGTGTTCTCCGTAGCCATCGCCGTTATAGCGATACCAGCAGGGCCCCTGCGGCAGTTCCACCGCAAGCAAGGCATCGATGGCTCGAAGGGTATTCACAATTTTCGGATCATCGGGCGCGCGCAGGCCAAACCGCACCAGCGCCAAAGCATCAGGGCTGATGATGTGATACGCGCGCTCGCCGTCCTGTCCAGGCGGACGATTCTTGATCGGCACAAATCCCTGTGTCGGTGAAGACGCTGCATCAGTTTGCGGAGGCGCGATGCGAACGTAATATCCCGTGACGCCCAATTGTTCCGCCAGATCGCCCCCGGTCGCATAGGTCCAGCGCTCAATGTTGTCGTTCCAGGCATCGGCAACGTCGCGCATTGTCTGCGCCTGTTCGGAGTGTCCGGTTAGATCCGCCATCTCCGCGCCCGCGAGCAGCGCTGAAATTTCGGCCGCCAAAGTGAACGGCGAATATCCCGCATCTTCTTCCCAGCGATCCTGTTGCGTGACCGGTCCATTGCGAATGATGAAGCAGATCGCATTCCTCACCATCGGCCACCAGCGGTCCAGTTTGCCCAGGGCGTGCGGGGCTTCCCGTCGAAGCAAATCGATCAGCAGCACCGGGAAAGCCGTCTCGTCCATCTGGATGCCGCTCCAGTAAGGGCGCCCATCGAGCCACAAGTTCTGTGCCCAGTTACCCGCGGCTTCCTGTGTGGCTTCCAGATACCGCAACACGCGCACCGCGTCGACGACAGCGCCGGAGGCGAGCAGCGCACCGGCAGTCTCCACCAGATCGCGCGGCCATACGAGGTGATATCCGCCGAGGTCTTCGTCGCCTTTGTTGAATCCCCATGGGATCGAAAGGCTCGCGATGATACCGCCCAAGAAATCCTTCGACTCGTGCGTACGCAGCACGGCAGTCGATGCCCGATACAGATCGTTCTGCCGCAATGGCTGATCCAGCTTCAGAAGCGTGGATTGCCACTTGCCCCACTGCGAGACGTAGTGCTGACGAATCTCGGCATGGTCCTCGAGCAGAGTCGAGCGAACTTGCTGCCCAGCTTCGGCCCAGATCCCGCCAAAGCCGAGCGCCACGATGAACTCTCCCTTGCACGCCGCGAGATCGATCTCTCCAGTGCAGGCCACGTTCCCGTTCTCCGCGCGCGTATATTCCCATTCCATCTGGAAATGCTCGGAAAGATCCTGCCAGCCGTCGGATGCGCCGACGAATCCCACAGACATCTTCTTCCACGGCGCAGACGATCCCATGCTCAACGCGGTCCCATTGTGCTCGCCAAAAAACATCGGGACGCCCTTATAGTCTCCAATCCACGCCGTATTGCCGTATCCGCAGTTGGCGAGATGCGGCGATAACAGCGCGTACAACCGATAGTCTGCGAGTTCTCCCTTCAGCGGCTCGAAACGCACTTCCTGAAGAACGACATTTCGGTAGGGATCTGAAAGCACCTCTTTGTGAATGCGATAACGGCCGGAGTTACACGTGTTGGTCAGCGCATACGCCGGAATTCCGGGCTCGAACGGACGGTTCTCAAATTTGCAATGTCGCTTCTCTTCGGAAAAGTAGTCGCTGCCATTCGTGACAATGAAGCCCATGTCGCGCGTGCAAGCCTGATCGACGCGCGGAAAGTACACCTCGTTCAGAATTCCGTGGCTAAGCGTGAACCATACCTTGCTGTGCTGATTGAGGGCCGTTCCGATACCGGTCTTCGCGCTCGAGGTCCAGCGCGGCGGAATGCCGGGCCAGCCGGGTGCATATCGAATCGAAGAATCAGACATGGATCTCCGTCCCCGCGGCTAAAATCGTTGGGCCGCTTGCGCTGACAAAGTTTTTACAAGAGTAGGCTGTTATTTCCGCAGCGGGCGTCATCTAATGTTGATAGTTCGGCTTCCGTGAATTGTAATCAACTATAAATCACGGATAATGGTGAACTTCGAATGATGCAGCGGATTGTTAACTCGCGTGCCCTGGCCGTTGCGATGTGCTTCCTCATGGCACACTCGGTGTTTTCGTTTGCAGCGGCCGAAGACGCTCCAACCGTTTCCACAACGACTGCGCTGGACACTGGCTTTTCCAAGCTGTACAACCTCGATTTCAATGCCGCGCAGAAGGATTTCGGGTCGTGGCAGACCTTGCATCCCGATGATCCCATGGGCCCGGTCAGCGAAGCCGCAGGGTTCCTGTTCTCTGAATTTAATCGCCTCGGGATTCTCGAAACACAGTTCTATGAAAACGATTCCGCATTTGATAAGAGACCGAAGGTTGCTCCTGATCCTATCCTGAAGCAACGGTTCAACCAGGCTATTGCCCGCTCAGAGAATCTGGCGCACGCGCGCTTGACCAAAGATTCCAAGGACCGTGACGCCCTTTTCGCCCTGACGCTGTCGTCGGGACTGCAGGCCGACTATGCCGCACTGATCGAGAAGCGGAATTTGGCTTCGCTGCGGTTTACCAAAGAAGCTTCGGCCAACGCGCAGCAACTCCTGGCCGTCTGTCACGACTGCTACGACGCGCTGCTGGCCACCGGATTCAGCAAGTACATCATCGGCAGCATGGCAGCTCCAGTGCGCTGGATTCTCAGAATGGGCGGATTGCCTGCCGACAAGGAGGGAGGGATTGCTGATCTGCAGATTACCGCAGCACACGGGCACTATCTCGCTCCCTTCGCGCGGGTTCTGCTGTCAATTGCCTACGTTCGTGAGAAGAACAAGCCTGCTGCCATTCAACTGCTGTCAGGATTGCGTCAGGAGTTCCCCGGAAATACCCTCTTTCCGCGCGAAATCGCTCGCCTCGAAGCGGCGCATTGATCGTGCGTTCTCGGCACGTTTTCAACTAAAGGGTTGCAATTCGCACGGCCCGTTCATCAGAAATTCACCCGTTTGTAACCATCCTTTAATACTCCGACGATAGAAAGTACACATCAACTCAAGGAGGAATACTCTTTCAATGCGCAAACTCGTGCTGCTGTTGGTGTGTGTTCTGTTGGCCATGCCGGTACTGAGTCAGACCACGCTGAACGGAGCAGGCGCTACCTTCCCTTATCCGATCTACTCGAAGTGGTTTAGCGAGTATCGCAAGCTTCACTCCGAGGTTCAGATCAATTATCAATCGATTGGAAGCGGCGGCGGAATCCGTCAGGTGACCGCAGGTACTGTCGATTTCGGCGCCAGCGACATGCCCATGAGCGACAAACAACTGGCGGAGTTCAAAGGAAAAATCCTGAACCTTCCGACGGTCCTCGGCGCCGTCGTCCCTGCCTACAACGTTCCTAGCGTAACCGAGGAGTTGAAGTTCACTCCGGAGGCGTTGTCCGGAATCTTCCTCGGCAAGATTTCGAAATGGAATGACAAAGCGATCGCGTCTGCCAATCCCGGAGTCAATCTCCCCAATAACGACATCATCCTCGTGCATCGCTCCGATGGCAGCGGCACCAGCTTTATCTTCACCGACTACCTCTCCAAGGTCAGCCCGGAGTGGAAGAGTTCGGTCGGCGCTGATACTTCTGTGAAGTGGCCGATCGGAATGGGCGGCAAGGGTAATGAAGGCGTCGCCGGAATGATCCGGCAACTGCAGGGTTCCATCGGCTACGTGGAACTCATCTACGCGTTGCAGAACAAAATCCCTTACGGCAGTGTGCGGAATGCCTCCGGCAACTTTGTGAGGGCTTCTCTGGAGAGCGTGACTGCGGCCGCGGCGTCTGCACCGAAGATGCCTGCTGATTTCCGCGTCTCGATCACCAATGCGCCAGGCAAAGACGCATATCCGATCTCCAGCTTCACGTGGCTATTGATTCCGGTGCAATCCAAGAATCCTGCGAACGGAAAGATCTTGTCCGACTTCCTCACCTGGATGCTCACGGAAGGCCAACAGATGACATCAGCTTTGTCCTATGCGCCATTGCCGGAGAACGTCGTCACCAAAGAGAAGGAAGCAATCAAACAGATCAAGTAAGCCCGCGCCAGGCCGGGGGGCCGTTTCCATTCATTGCGGGACCAAAGGAGAGGACGAATGAAGTCTGCGTTGAACGTGTGTCTGTTTCTCGCTCTGGCGACAGGACTGGTGGCACAAACCAGCAAGGCGCCAAAGAAAACGACAAATCGCCAATCGGCGGCCATCACCGCCGCCGACGTGCAGGCGCTGAGGGACGCAATCGCGGCACAGCAATCAGCTCTGCAACAGCAGCAACAACAGATTCAGGAGTTGCGAGATCAACTTCACCAGAAGGACCAGACAGCGCAGCAGGCGCAAACCGCCGCGTCGGATGCTGCCAACAAGGCCGACGCTGCCCAGGCCGCCGCCAGCCAGCAGCAGCAATCGGTGACCGAATTGAAGGATGACGTTAGCGATCTGAAGAACAATCTCGCGAACGACATCATAACCGCGCAGGAATCTCAAAAAGAATCGCACCGCTTGAATCAGCAGATCAAGCTTCTCGGCAAAGTCAAGCTGAGCGGCGATCTTCGTATTCGGTACGAGCCCTTCTTTGGTGGGGGTGCTATCACTGCCACGGAACCGGCACTGCGCAATCGCGAGCGCTATCGGTTACGCTTCAACATGAACACGAACATCACGGACGACTTTGCGGCGGGGTTCTCGCTCGCATCTGGTGACATTGGTGATCCTATTTCCACCAATCAGACCGAGACCGGTTTCTTCACGCGCACTCCGATCAACGTCGACAAAGCATTTGTGGTGTACAAGCCCCACTACCTTAAGCCATTCACCCTGACAGCTGGGAAGTTCGCCTATACGTGGCTGCGAACCGAACTCATTTGGGATAACGACCTCAACCCGGAGGGAGGAAGCGCGGCACTTGCCTGGGACTGGAAGAAGGGGTTCATCAATCACTTTGGGATCGTAGCGATCGGAACTCCCATTTGGGAAGTCGGTGGCGGTCCGGACACCTACATGGTTGGTGGGCAAGTCCAAACTGGCTGGAATCTCGGGCCGCGTTTGAAGCTAACCGCAGATGGAGCCTACTACAACTACGACAATGCCGATGCAATTGCACAGAACCAGGTGGGCGGCAACGGATTTGCCACTAACGGCCTTCCTACCACAGCCGGCGGCACTTTCGGATTCGGAGGCTCCACCAACACCAACAATGTGGGGATATCAACGGGAAGCGCTCCTACGCTTCGAAGTTCGGAATGTTGGATGCAATTGCCCGTCTGGATTTTGACACCGGCAACAAGCGGTGGCCCGTTTATGCATTGATAGATTTTGTCCAGAACACAGAGGCTTGTGGCAATCTCGGCGTCTTCGTCAGAGCGGGTGTTGCGCCTCCGACCTGCGACCCACACCAGCGTCATGGCTATTGGGGAGAACTAAAAGCTGGTCAGACGAAGAACCCGGGCGACCTGTTGCTCGGATACACCTTCGCTCGAATTGAACGCGACGCAGTGCTCGCCGCTTTCAACTTCAGCGATCTGCGTCAACCGACCAACGTTCTCGAGCATCGGATCGAAGTCTATTACCAAGCCTATCCTCACGTGCAGTTCGGGTGGACAGGTTTAATCGGACGCCAAATCATCACGAGTCAAAGTACAACGCCTGAACGGTGGCTCAAGCGATTTCAGTTTGACTCAATCTTCAACTTCTAACACCGATTCATGACCCATCGGCCGGAGCGGCACTCCCCCGCTCCGGCCGAACCTATTTCGATTCGCTTGTTCACGTTGGCGATGTCTCGAAAATTGCCTCCTGGTGGTCGCGGTTTATCACAGGAAGTATGCTTTATACTGAGGTCCCGTAATTCCATCTGGAACGGAGAGCATTGCAGAGTCCGTTTTCCGGTAATCTGCAAGACAATAGGCGCACTGAATGGCTCGAATCTCTCTGGATAACTCTCATTACTATCTCAATCGAGACACGTCCTGGCTCGCATTTAACCGCCGCGTTGTCGAGGAAGCCGAGGACGAGGGCAACCCGCTTCTTGAGCGCCTCAAATTTCTTTCCATTTCTGCCAACAATCTCGACGAGTTCTTCGAGGTTCGTGTCGCTGCAATGATGCAGCAGATCGAGGACGGCTATAACGAAGCCGGGCCCGATGGCATCACGCTCACCGAAAAGAGAGACATCCTCTCCAAACTGACGCACGAGTTCGTGGACAATCAGTACGACTGCTGGAATGCGCGCCTGCGTCCGGCGCTGGCGGAAAACGGAATTCGAGTTCTCGGGCTGCACGAGTTGAATTCCGAAGCACAGCGTTTCGTCAATGAATATTGCGAGAAAGAACTTGATCCGCTGCTCACACCGGTGACCGTGGATCCAGCACATCCGTTCCCGCGGGTGATCAATAAAGCTCTGTGCGTCGGATTTCTTCTGCGCCGCCGCCGGCGTTCGGCGCTGACCTACACCGGAGTGGTTTCTGTTCCGCGCGCGCTCCCGAGACTGATCCGCCTGCCTTCCAAGGAGACCGCGGATTTCATCTTCCTGGCCGATCTCGTCGCACATCATGCCGTGAGCATGTATCACGGTTACGATATCGTGTCTTCCGCGCCTTTCCGTGTCACCCGCAACAGCAATCTTTACCTCGCGGAAGAGGAAGCGCGAAGCCTGCTGGAATCGGTCCGCACGGAACTGCACAATCGCCGCAAAGGCGATGCGGTTCGCATGGAGATCGAGGCCGACGCCGACCCGGAAATCATCGAGCGGCTGCGCACAGTATTCGAACTGGATCCTTGGCAGGTATTCCCGGTCAACGGTCCGGTCAATTTGCTCCGCCTGTTTAACGTGTACGAGCAGGTCAACCGCCCCGAACTCAAATACCGCTCGTTCACGCCTCGGGAGTTGCGGCTCACTTCGAAATCGAAGGACCTGTTTGAAGAACTGCGAACGCACGACATCCTGCTGCATCATCCGTTTGATTCCTATGATGCCGTGGTTTCGTTCATCGAATCCGCAGCCGAGGACGAGCGTGTTCTCTCGATCAAGCAAACGCTCTATCGCACAAGCGAGCATTCATTGATTGTGCCCTCGCTCATCGACGCGGCTTCGCGCAAAGAAGTGACGGCTGTGATTGAACTGAAGGCGCGCTTCGATGAGGCATCGAACATACGCTGGGCGCGTGATCTCGAGGACGCGGGAGTCCAGGTTTTTCACGGCTTGGTAGGCCTGAAGACCCACTGCAAGCTTTCACTGCTGGTGCGCCGCGACCCGGACGGTGTCACCCGCAGCTATGCTCATATCGGCACGGGGAACTACAACGCGACGACCGCGCGCATTTACACGGACCTGAGTTTGTTCACTGCAAATCCTGAAATTACGCGTGCCGTGCACGACGTGTTCAGCTTCCTGACGGCGTACGCCGAGAATCCAAGCTATGAACCGCTTTTAGTGGCTCCGCTCGATCTGGCCGACAAAACCATCGCGTTAATCGACCGCGAAGCCGACCATGCCCGGCAGGGCAAACCCGCGAGAATCATCGCGAAGATGAATGCGTTACTCGACAAGAACGTGGTGCAGGCGCTCTACCGCGCTTCTCAGGCCGGAGTGGAAATCGATCTGATCGTGAGGGGTATCTGTGCCTTACGTCCCGGTGTACGCGGGGTGAGCAATAACATTCGGGTCCGCAGCATCGTAGGACGCTTCCTCGAACACAGCCGCATCTACCACTTCGCGAACGGCGGAGAAGAGGAAACTTACATTGGCAGCGCCGACTGGATGCCGCGCAACCTTTACGAGCGCGTCGAAGTGCTCGTCCCCTTGCGCGATGAGATGCTGCGCCAGCGCGTGCGCCACGAAATTCTCGATGCCTACCTCGCCGACAATCGGAAGGCGCGAGTCCTTCTGAAAGACGCGACTTACATCCGGGCATGGCAACCCGTGCATGGCAAGCGGAATCGTCGTCCTCCAACCGGGGCCGCGGCGTTCAATGCTCAGGATTTCCTGATGAGCGTGGCGGAAGGGCGGGCATCCGCTCCCATGGCACCTCCTCCTGCGCGTCTCTCGAGGCGTAAAGTAGCTATGGGAAGGGAACGGTAATTCGGCATGATCGTTTATTTCTTGCGGCATGCGAGCGCGGGCGAACACCTCGCCAATCCGAAGAAGGATGAAAAGCGCGCGCTCGACAAAGAGGGAATCGAGCAGTGCGGCTACGTCGGCCGCGCACTGTCTGCTTTGAACGTGCAGGTGGACACCATCGTTTCCAGTCCACTGAAACGCTGTACGCAGACCGGCTCTCTTGTTGGGAACGAATTGGACTACGAGGGCAAATTACAGATCGACAATGCGCTCCGTCCGGGCACTGGATTCGCGGATTTCCGAAGACTTTTGGAAAAATACTCCCGGCAGGAAGCAATCATGGTCGTCGGGCACAACCCGAACCTGAGCCAATTTATGGGAGCAGTGATCAGCGATTCCGGATGCGAATCGTCGCTGGAATTGAAGAAAGGCGCTGTAGCCAAGGTCGAGATGCGCCGCACGCTCGGAACTTTACAATGGTGCATCACTCCCAAGCTGATCCGAGCCCTTTACGATGCCGCCGTCGAGAGCTCGCGCCCAAAGACTTCGCGGAAGTAGTCGCGCTCTTTTTCGACGGCCCAGAGTTCAAGGTCAACTCCCATCCGCCGCCTGGGGACGAGCTTTAGATTCACTCCCGCGGAACGCACCGAAATCCGTACCTTCTCGACTGCCCGGCTGCGGCCCAGATTCAAGGCGCGCGCCAACCGGAGTAACACAATCGCTTTCTCGACATCTGCACGCTGGGCAGGTTCGATCGCCTTCATCGGCCCGTCTTCATCAGATGGGCGTGATTTTCCCAGGTAGCGCGCGATCGCGGCGATTATTCTCCGCTGCTGTGGCGTGAAGCCGAGAATCTCGGAGTTCGAGATGATGTAGCTCGTGTGACGATGCCGCCCGGTCCGGTTCACATAGTCTCCAACCTCGTAGAGCATGGAGGCAGCAGTCAGCCATTCGCGATATTCCGGCGGCAGATTGTGAACCGAGCGTAGTCCCGAAAACAGTAGCGCCGCCGAATCGCGCACATCGAGCGCGTGCTTGCGATCGACGCGGTAGTGGGCGACGGCGTGCATGATTGATTCCCAGCGCTCGGATTCGATCTGCTTGCCTGATCGCGTGCTGGCGTCATAGTCGGCAGCCATCTGCGCCAGGATGCCGTCGCGCAATCCCAGCGGCGAATAGCGAAAGCCTTTCAGATGCAGGCGCTCGAGCAGTTCATGATATACAGCCGCGCCGGCGACAATAATTTCCGCCCGGCGTGGCCCGATACCCTGAATCTTTCGTCGTTCGGTGACAGCAAGCCGGGCCAGTCGTTTGGCGATGCGAGTCATCTCCGCGCGAGAGACCATCAATCGCCGGCGGCCGCTTCCGCTTCGCAGATGGGTTGCCGCTTCGGCCAACGCTGCGGCCGTGCCCGAGGTTGCGATCACATTTTTCACTTTCGATTTCGCAATCCGGTCCACCACCCGGTTGACTTCGCGCGTGACAAATCCGCGCAGCCGCTTCAATTCGCCCTTGCGCGGCGGATCGTGCCTCAGGAACTCGTTTGTCAACCGTACTGCTCCCAGCGGCAAACTGACTGCATCGCGTATGTGTCCGGACTGCGAGACGGTCAGCTCACAACTTCCCCCGCCCAGATCCATCATGAGCATTGGCGCGGGATCCACTCGCGGGCCTGAGACCAGGCCTAAATGAATCAGGCGGGCTTCTTCCACCCCGGAGATAATCTCAACGCGCCATCCCGTTGCGGAGTGCACCCACTCGAGAAAGCTCTGAGAGTTGCGTGCGTCCCGAAGAGCGCTGGTCGCCACCACGCGAACGGTATCCGTGACAATCTGTTGTGTGGCGCGATGAAAACGGCGAAGGACCTTCACGGTCTCCGCCATCGAATCAGGATTGAGGAAACCAGTCCCGAAGACGCCCTCTCCGAGGCGCGTCACCTCCCGATCTTCGTGCAACGGACGCAGACGCCCGCCCTGCAGACGCGCAATCTTGAGCCGAACAGAATTGGAGCCGATATCGACAGCGGCGAAGGTGGGCATCGAAGGCTCACAGTTTACATGCGCCGGAGATGTGTGTGTATCGAAGTCCTCGCTGGACTGGAGATGATCCGAGGAAAAACTATGCGGCGGCGCCGGTTTGCGCCACAGGAGCAGGAGACTTCAGGTTCTGCTTGCGGCGGGAAACGACAGCGAGCTTTCCGGGCGTAGCGAGGATTGATGCGAGCGCAGCTCCAGCTTCGCGGAACTTTCCGCGGGTGACGTTATGCAAAGCGGCGACCAGTGATGACTGGTGAATGTCCGCAATTTCATGTCTCGCCGTATTCGTAAGCGTAAACCAGTCGTGCCATCGGCCAAGGGCGTCCTGCAGCTTCTTCAGTTGGGAGATGAACTGGTCTGTTTCCGCGGACTTCGGCGCGAACTCGGCGGCATACCGCGTCCGCTTCACAGCGACGCGGCAACGATGCAGCTGGTCTTCATCGAGCCGTGCAGTCCCGTCCGTTGCCGATGCCAGCATACGCCGAGCTATATCCAGAGCACTGTTATCGGTTTCAAGTTCCACCGCCTTCGCAATGCGGCGCAAACGCTTGAATATCTGATCAAGATCTTTCTTCTTCAGCAGCTTGCCGAGCCTCTTCTCCTGCCGGTGTCGAGTTTCGATCAACCGCTGGGTAAGCTGCGTCTTGCGCCGAGGTTCAAGTGGTACTTTAAGGCTTCGCAAGGCGGCGAGCTGAACGTCGATGTCGCGAATGCGTCCGGCTCGTTTGCGGATACGGCCGAGCGGCTTCAACAACTTCAACTTCTTACGTTTGCCGTTCTGCGAGGGGACAATATCTTCCAACAGCACCTGCAGGCGCATCGTGGTAGTCCGGAAATTATGGACAATGTCCGGCTGATATCCCCCGCGAAGCCTCAGGAGATCCCGTTCCGCCTTCTTGAAAATTAGTGTTTCGCGCTTGCTCGCAATCGCCATAAACCAGGGTGAAGTGCCAGGATCGAAAACTTAACAGAGGAACGCCCAGTATTGGGACGCCGCGCTCTATCCATGCCCAGCGTCACTGATTGAGGTTACAACGGGTGGCTGAAATGCTCGCCTATTTTAACACCCCTTTAACAACTGTCTGGTAGCGTGAAGGCGATGGCCAACCCCGCATTCCCCCGGCCTGATATGAGCGGACCGCAACCCGTTGGAAGCACGACGCTTGCACCAGCAACAGCGGCCCGCATGGCTCCTCTCCGGCATCTTTCGGGTGGGGAGATACCTGACCGTGTTTTCAAATTCGCGATGAGCGCATGCGGTCTTTCTGTGCTGGGCCTGCTCATTCTCATCGTTTATGAGTTGGCGACTCGTTCCGGGCTATCGTGGCATGCATTCGGGTTTAGGTTCTTCAAGGCTACCGATTGGGATCCCGTCAACGAACAATTCGGGGCCTTGCCCTTCATCTACGGGACCATCATTTCCTCGGTGCTGGCCCTGATGATTGCGGTACCGCTGGCGATTGGGGTGGCGGTGTTCACGACGGAGATGTGCCCCAAGAAACTGCGCGGGCCGCTCTCGTTCTTTGTGGAGCTTCTGGCGGCAATCCCAAGCGTGATCTACGGATTGTGGGCGATTTTCGTTCTCGTGCCGCTGTTGAGCGGATACGTGCAGCCGTTCCTGGCAAAGACGCTCGGCTGGACTGGACTGTTCGAGGGGCCGCCGTATGGCATCGGCATGCTGGCGGCAGGAATCATCCTTGCAATCATGATCGTGCCGATTATTTCTTCCATCACGCGCGAAGTTTTGATGGTGGTGCCGCAGCACCAGCGTGAAGGTGTGCTGGCCCTTGGCGCTACGCGGTGGGAGATGATTCGCGTCGGTGTGTTGCGTAATGCACGGGCTGGGATCCTGGGGGGAATCATCCTAGGGCTGGGGCGTGCGCTTGGTGAAACCATGGCCGTCACGATGGTGATTGGAAATCGGCCTGAGATCGCGAAGTCTCTCTTTGCTCCCGGCTACACCATGGCCAGCGTGCTCGCCAATGAGTTTAGCGAAGCTACCGGCGATGTCTATCTGTCAGCGCTCATCGAGATAGGACTCGCGCTGTTCCTGGTAACCATTATCGTGAATGCACTGGCGCAGTTGCTGGTTTGGACGGTAACGCGTGGACAGCCTGCGAGGGGACATGCCTGAGACCAGAGCGGCAATCCAGACAGCCGTTCCGCCGGTCAGTTTGCGTCGCCGCGTCACCGATCGATTCATGACGTTTGCGGCTGTCGCTACAGTTGTGATCGTTCTGGCTCCGCTGATCGCAATCTTCGGCTATCTGGTATATCGAGGCGTGGGTTCAATCAACTGGGCTTTCCTCACGCAAACGCCGAAACCCGTGGGAGAAGCGGGCGGCGGCATGGCGAACGCGATTATGGGATCGGTGTTCATCCTGGGCATCGGCAGCGCCATCGGAGTTCCGCTTGGGATTGGTGCGGGCATCTATCTGGCTGAATTCGGACGCAATCGCTTCGGTGCCATCATTCGGTTCACTGGGGACGTTCTGAATGGAGTGCCCTCAATCGTGGTTGGGATCGTGGCGTACTCGATCGTCGTGCTGTATCAGCGGCACTTTTCGGCGCTCGCGGGAGGCGTCGCCCTCGCCATCATGATGGTTCCCACCATCTGCCGTACCACGGAAGAGATGCTGTTGCTCGTGCCGCAGGCTCTGCGCGAAGCCGCTTATGGGCTAGGTGTCCCGCGATGGCGGACGACTCTATCGATCACGTTGAGGACGGCTACGTCGGGTGTAATCACGGGCGTCATGCTCGCTTTCGCTCGCGTCGCCGGAGAAACTGCTCCGCTGCTGTTCACGGCATTCGGCAACCAGTTCTGGAATTTCCATTACGACCAGCCGACCGCCGCGCTGCCTTTGCAGATCTTCGTCTACGCAATATCCCCGTACGACGAATGGCATCGCCAGGCATGGGCCGGCGCATTGGTGCTGATCGTTCTCATTGTCACGGCAGTCGCCGCCGTGCGCTACGTCGTACGACGCGGCTCGTTTGGAACGGCATAATCTATGGGCGTTGGCATCCAAGTCGAGCACCTGAATGCCTGGTACGGCAAAGGCCAGGCGCTATACGACGTCAATCTGAACGTGGCGGCCAATCACGCCACGGCACTGATTGGACCGTCCGGCTGCGGGAAGTCGACTTTTATTCGCTGCATCAACCGCATGCACGAGACGATCCCGGAAGCGAGAGTGGATGGGCGCATTCGCATTGGCGAAATCGATGTGTACAACGGAACTTCGCCCACACAGTTGCGCCGCCGTGTGGGAATGGTGTTTCAAAAGCCGAACCCGTTTCCCACCATGTCGATTTACGACAACGTCGCTTCCGGACTGAAGCTGAACGGATTCAGGGATCGTCATAAGCTCGACGAAATCGTGCAGCGCTCATTGGAAGTTTCTGCATTGTGGGGAGAGGTGAAGGACAACCTGCACAAGAAATCGGGAGCGAGTCTCTCCGGAGGGCAGCAGCAGCGCCTCTGCATCGCTCGGGCTCTGGCAGTCGAGCCGGAAGTGCTGCTGATGGACGAGCCTTGCTCGGCACTCGATCCGATCTCAACCGGGAAGATCGAAGAGTTGATTTTTCAGCTCAAAGAGCGCTATACGATCGTGATCGTGACGCACAACATGCAGCAGGCTGCGCGCGTCGCGGAGTTCACCGGATTCTTCCTGCTGGGCAAGATGATCGAGTTCGACAAAACGGAAAAGATCTTTACCAAGCCGTCCGAGAAAAAGACGGAAGGCTACATCACCGGCCGATTCGGATAAGCAAGATCGGGCAAGAGAGGTTCGCAAATGCGCACGCGTTTTCAGCACGGGCTGGATGATCTGCGGGAGCGGCTACTTCGCATGGGAGGTCTCGCGGAGCAGGCAGTGGACCGCGCGCGTCAGGCCTACGTGGAGCGTGATCTGACCCGCTGCCAGATGGTGCTCGAAGGCGAGTCGCTCATCAATACCGCGGAGCGCGAGATCGACGAAGCGGCATTCGATCTGCTCGCCATGCAGCAGCCGATGGCGGTGGACCTGCGGTTCATTCTGGCCGTTACCAAGATCAACTCCGATCTGGAGCGAGTCGGTGATCAGGCGGTGAACATTGCAGAGCGTGTGATGGACATGGTCGAACTTCCCGCCGCCGAACTTCCGGTGGACATCGGGCGCATGGGCACTGCCGTCAGTGCGATGGTGCGCCGCGCGCTGGAATCGTTCATCGAGGGCAAGGTTGAGTTGGCGCAGGCTGTGCTTGAGATGGATAACGTCATCGACCGCATGCGCGATGACGCGTTCATCCAACTCGTCAAATGCATGAACGAGCGGCCGGAGTTCGTGCGACAGGCTTTGGACGCGTTGCTTGTGGCGCGAAATCTTGAGCGGGTCGCGGACCACGCTACCAACATCGCCGAGGATGTGATCTTCTGGGTGCAGGGGTCTGATGTGCGGCATAACGTGCATGCGGAAGATGAGGAACCAGAGACGGCCTACTAGCCGCGCCTGAGGCGCTGACGGTGGGCCGTGGAGCAGGTAGCCTGGGTGATTCCTGGAGAGTTGAAACCGCAGCGCGGAGCTTCGCTCCGCTGACAGCCGACGCGGCCGTCCCCACATGGCGTATGCGCGCGAAATACCTGTCAAGGGGGTTTTGGATCACATTTCTTTGTAAGCTGCTGATTCCCGCCGAGAAATAAATTCTGAAAACTTTCCGGCCTACCCTGGTCAAGTTGATATTCTGAATATATGGGGATAATTAGAGGCGCAGGGCCGCGGGCTCTGCGCCATTGTTGTTTCTGGCAGCGCATGCGAAGTGCAGAGATCCTGCGGCGCATAAAGACGCGCCGCAGGATGACAGGGATGCGCAGGATGACAGGGCAAAGACTGAGGATGACGGCAACGTGGCTGCTTCGCTTTGACCGTTTCTCGCCCATTCGATTAGGCTCGTCTGCACTGAACTGTTCATTGAGATTGCCCGGAGGAGTTGTGCGTTCACTGTTATGTGGCTGCCTTTCGCTGTTGGTGTTCGCTGGTCTGGGGTTCGCGCAAGCGCCATCGAACGAGCGTTCTCCGATCAACCTGCCGAGTAGCAAGCAACTGACGGTGCCGACTCCGGGGCGTGTGGCNAGCACGAATAGCTTTCCCGCGACGATGGTCATCAGCCCNNACGGACACTACGCCGCGTTGCTGCACGATGGCTATGGCACACAGGAGACGCTGGCGCGACAATCGATTTCCATTTGGGACTTGAAGACCAACCGTGTCGCCGATTTTCCGGATGATCGGCTGAGCGACCACGCACATCAGAGTTACTTCATCGGTCTGGCATTCAGTTCTGACGGCAAGCACCTGTATGCATCGGTTGGTTCGATCACGGATCCGAAGGGGGAACGCGCGGGCGATACGGGGAATGGGATCGCTATGTACAGCTTTTTGGCAGGGAAGGTCACGGCGGAGCGTTTCATTCCTATTCCGCTGCAGCCGCTTTCGGCGGGCAAGAAGCATGCGGTCGCGCTGAAGTCTCCGCCGCATACCGGTATCCCTTATCCGGCGGGGATTGCCGTGATCTCCGATGGAGGTCATGACAAGCTGCTGATCGCGAACAATCTGGCGGACAATGTGATTCTGCTGGACCCGGCGACGGGGAAGACGCTGCAGACGTTCGATCTGAGTACGAGTGATCTGGTGCCGGCGGCGTATCCGTACACGTGCGTGGCGACGAAAAACGGGCGACGAGCGTGGTGCAGCTTGTGGAATGCCTCGGAAGTTGCCGAACTGGACCTCACCAGCTGGAAAATCGAACGCCGGATAAAGCTGAAGCACCCCGAAGATCCGCCCGCGCCGGGTTCGCATCCGACAGCGATGCTGCTGAGTCCGAACGAGAAGATACTTCATGTAGCACTCTCGAACGTAGACCAAGTGGCGGAGATTCTGACGGGCCAGGATCATCCCGCTTTATTTTTCGCGGCGGCATCCCCTGAACAAAAGGTTTCGGGCAGCTTTCCTACTGCATTGACGCAGTCCGCAGATGGCAAATACCTGTTTGTGGCGAATTCGTCCATGAATGCCATCGCGGTTTTCGATACGACGCTAGGGAATGTTTCAATGCGCGAGACTTCTCAAGCGGCGCTCGGTTTCATCCCTACGGACTGGTATCCTAGTGCGCTAGCCGTCCAAGGTGATGATCTCCTCATAGCCACAGCTAAAGGGGAAGGCACTGGCCCGAATAAGCAGATGGGCAAGACGCCGTACGAGATCAAGCATCGCGATCATGCGTATATCCCCACGCTTCTTAAAGGCTCGGTTGCAAGGCTGAATATTCCTGCGACACTGAAGCAGTTGCCGCAACTGACTCAGACTGTGGAACGCGACAATCTCTTTCACTCTGATCCGGGAAAGATCACCTTCGCGTCAGGGCAGAATCCGATCAAGCACGTTATCTACGTTCTCAAGGAAAACCGAACTTACGATCAGATTCTTGGCGACCTCAAAGTCGGCGATGGTGATCCCTCGCTCAACATGTACGGCGAGGACATCACGCCAAATGAGCACAAGCTCGCGTTGCAGTTCGGAGTGCTCGATAATTTCTACGACAGCGGAGAAGTCTCCGGCGACGGACATCTTTGGTCTACAGCGGCGATCACATCCGACTACAACGAGAAGACGTGGCAGATCGCTTATCGCGGCAAAGAACGCACCTACGACTTTCAGGGTCAGAACGCAGACGAATATCCTCTCGAGCGCAACCTGCCCGATATTGACGATCCCTCCACAGGATTCATTTGGGACAATCTCGCGCGCAACCATCTGACGTATCGCTTGTATGGCGAATTTGTGAACGCGCAATGGTGTAACGAGCGACGCAAAGCGCCCAATCCCAAAGAGGGCACGCCTTCAGGGCAGGAGGCGAAATGTCCTCGCACGGAGCTCAATCAGGGCGACACGCTGCCGCCGAACGTCGGAGATCCGCGAGGAGGGCCGAGCCCGTGGCCGTGGGCCGTGCCGCTTTTCAGCGGAGTGAAGCCGACTAAAGCTGTCCTGCGCGATCACTTCGATCCGCTCTTTCCGGATTTCAACACCGACTATCCGGACCAGCTTCGCGCAGACGAATTCCTGAACGAGTTCGGCGCGTATGTGAAAGCCCGTGAGGCGCACGAGGGACCCGATTTCGAACTGCCAGCGTTCGTCCTGCTTTATCTGCCAGATGACCACACGGGCGGCACGCGGCCGGAGAAAGCGCGTCCAGCGGCCAACGTGGCCGACAACGATCTCGCTCTGGGTCGCGTCGTCGATGCCGTCTCGCACAGTCCTTACTGGGATGACACCGCCATCCTCGTCCTCGAAGATGATGCCCAAGACGGCGCCGACCACGTCGATGCGCACCGTTCAACAGCGTTCGTGATCAGCAAGTATTCGCCCGGGTCTGCGGCGCAACCCAATGTTGAGCATCGCTTCTACACCACGGTGAACATGATGCACACCATCGAGACGCTCCTCGGTTTGCCACCGATGAATCAGAACGACGCCTATGCTCCAGTGATGAGCGGGCTGTTCTCAGGCCCGGGCAATCAACCTGCGTACAAAGCAGACTTCCGCAACCAGAAGAACAGCTTGATCTACGAGAGGAACCGAAAGGCTGCTCCCGGCGCCAAAATTTCGGAGAAGATGAACTTTTCGCGTCCGGATGCCGCCGGGGCGGCGGAGCTGAATCGCGTGCTCTGGGAAGATCAGAAGGACTCGGCTCCCATGCCAAAGCCGCGGCATACGGTGCTTGCAACGGGCGAAACAGACTGATTGGGGGGCGATTTCTACAGGTGGCGAAGAAATGCATAGATCCTGTAGCCCGCAAAGGACGCGGGCTACAGGATGACATAGGTATAGGACATATCTGCGAAGGCATATGTCCAGGACAGATATGTCCAGGACACATGGGAAGAGTATGAATCCGCTTGAAATCTCGACTGACCAGTTTCGCCATCTCGCCGAGCGCGTCACCGAGATGGCCGCGCGATACCTCGACGAACTGGATCGTCACGCAATCGCGCCTGCGAGCACCGGAGACGAGGTAGAGCGCCGATTCAATTCGCCGCTGCCCGAGAGGGGAATTGCGGGCGAGGCGCTGGATGTGCTGCCGGATCTCGCCCAATTCTCTCGCGTGCAGAATGGACGTTTCTTCGGGTATGTCCTGGGGTCGGGGGAGCCGGTCGGCGCTGTCGCGGATCTGCTGGTCAGCGTCCTGAATCAGAATGTCACCGCGTGGCGCTCGGGACCGGCCGCGGTCACGATCGAGAAGACGGTGATCAGCTGGCTGGCTCAGGCCATCGGCTGCCCCGGCTATCGCGGATATCTCACCGGCGGAGGTTCCTCCGCGAACCTGATGGGCCTTGCCATGGCGCGGGAGGCGAAGGCTCCAGCCAATGAAAAGGGAATTGTGCCCGGCGCGACCGTCTATGCCTCCGCGGAAGTTCACATGTCGATTCCCAAGAGCGTCGCGGTGCTCGGTCTTGGACGTGACAATCTGCGACTGATCGCCGCCGACTCTTCCTTTCGCATGATCCCCGACGCGCTCGATGAGCAGATCGCGGCGGACAAACACTCCGGCCGCATCCCCATCGCAGTGGTTGCGTCGGCCGGCACGGTCAACACCGGCGTCATCGATCCACTGGGTCGAATTGCAGAAATTGCGGAACGAAACGGCATGTGGTTCCACGTGGATGGCGCCTATGGAGCCCTTGCGGCCATGGCAGAGCCGGAGAAGTTCGTTGGACTCGATCTCGCCGACTCCGTCTCACTCGACGCGCACAAGTGGCTGTATCAGCCGCTGGATTGCGGATGCCTGCTCTACCGCTCGGCCGAGGCGGCGCAGGCGGCTTTCTCGCACAGCGGAGAGTACGCGCGATCTCTCACCAACGATCCTGTCGAGGGATTCGCGTTCTTTGAAGAATCATTGGAATTGTCCCGCAGATTTCGCGCTCTGAAATTGTGGCTGTCGCTTCGCTATCACGGATTCGGCGCCTTCCGCGAATCCATCCGCAAAGACATGAGGCAGGCGCGCCGGTTGGCGGACGCAATCAGGAACGAGCCCCAACTGGAGTTAGCAGGTGAAGGAGACCTAAGCGCTGTCTGCTTCCGGCATCGAGGGGGCGACAGATTCTCTGAAGAAGAATTGAATGGCTTCAATGCGGCGCTGCTGAAGCGCACAACGCAAAGAGGGAAAGTCTATCTGTCGAATGCCTCGCTACGCGGGAAGTTCTGCCTGAGGGCGTGCATCGTGAATCACCGCACCACAGATGCCGACATCGACGGCGTGGTCCCGGAGGTTCTGGCTGCAGCCGGGGACGTAAGATGAACGCGCAGCAGCCAGTTCCCGTGGGTTATTAATGCATGCTGACCGACTGCTTCAGCGGCAGATCCTGCGAAGAGCCGCCGACCATGAAGCCGTAGTCGCCGGGCACAAGCTGCCAGCCGTGCGCCTTCACGTCCCAGATTGAGAGATACTTCGGATTCACCTCGACGGTCACTTCCTTGCTCTCGCCCGGATTGAGCTGCACCTTGCTCCAGCCGACGAGCCGCTTCGGAGATTCGCCCGCCGACGCCGGCAGCGCGGCGTACACCTCGGCAACTTCCGCACCCGGCCGGCTGCCAGTGTTCTTGACTTTGAACGCGACCCGCGTCGTTTTTCCCGGCGTGACTTTCAGATCTGAATACGCATAAGTCGTGTACGAAAGTCCATATCCGAAGGGGAACAGAACGGGCTTGTTCTCGGCGTCGTACCACTTGTATCCAATCTTCACGCCTTCGTTGTAAGTGACCTGGAATGGGGTGAGCCCCGCGGCAATCTGTTTCCAGACGTCATGCTGCATGTAATTCGGGACCGATTCTTTCGGAGGTGCCACGATCTTGGGATGCGGAAGATCCTCGACGCTCCTGGGGAAAGTCACCGGCAGTTTCCCGCTGGGATTGGCTTCGCCGAAGAGGATGTTCGCCACCGCGTCGGATCCCTTGCTGCCCGGGAACCAGGCTTCAAGGATGGCGCTGACCTGGCCGGCCCACGGCATGGTTACAGGTCCGCCGGTCTCGAGCACGACGATTGTGTGCGGATTGGCCGCCGCGACGGTCTTGATCAGCTCATCCTGATTCTCAGGAAGTGACATGGTTGGGAGGTCCATGCCCTCGCTCTCCCACTGGTAGGCGAACACAATGGCCACATCCGATTTCCTGGCGAGGTCCGCGGCCGCCGTAACGTCTGAGCCGGAGGCGAACTGGACATTGGCAACTGGTACTTTGGCCCGCACGGATTTCAGCGGGGACGTCGGGAACCACATGGGCTCGAGCCAACGCGTCTGACCCTTGCCCGGCGGCAGGATCGCGTTTCCAACCGGTGGATCGACCTGGGCGGAGCCTCCGCCCGAGATCATTCCGACATCTGCATGTGGACCGATCACCGCGACGGTATGGATCTTCGACGCATGCAGCGGAAGCTGCGCGCCTTCGTTCTTCAGCAGCACGATGGCGGTCTCTTCAATCTGCTGCGCGACTTGCAATCCGCGCTCCGCGTCTACCACACTCTTCTGCGGCGGATCGTCGATGACGCCTGAGGCGAACATAGCGCGCAGAATGCGGTGCACATGATCGTCGAGCTCTGCTTGCGAAATCGAGCCAGCTTCGACCGCCTTCTTGAATTCCTCCCCGTAAAAAATCCATGCCGGCTCTTCGTGATCGAGTCCGGCAGCGGAGGCCTTGACGGTGCTGTGCGTCGCGGACCAGTCGCTGATAACGAATCCCTTGTAGTTCCAGTCCTTTTTCAGAACATCGGTCAGCAGGAATTTGTTCTCGCAGGCATAGTCGCCATTCACGCGGTTGTACGAGCACATCACGGCTGCGGGATCGGATTCCTCGATCCCAATCTCAAAGGCGAGCAGATCGCTCTCGCGCGCGGCGCGTTCGTCGATGTTGACGTTGACGGCATTGCGCCCGCTCTCCTGATCGTTGAGCGCGTAGTGCTTGATGTCTCCAATGACATGCTGCGCCTGCACGCCCTTAATAACGGAGGCCACCATCTTGCCGGCGAGAATGGGATCTTCGCCCATGTACTCAAATGTGCGGCCGTTGCGCGGCTCGCGAGTCAGGTTCACGCCGCCGCCAAGGTGCATGTTGTAGCCCTGTGCACGGAGCTCGCGGCCAATCAACGCGCCATATTCGAATCCGCCTTGCAGATCCCAGGTGGCCGCTCCCGCGATGTCGGAGGGCAGAGCCGTGGAATAGCGGCCATTCTCGCCGCTATTACGAACTCCATAGGCGGCGTCGGACTGCTGGATGGCCGGAATTCCTAACCGCGGTATGGCGGGAACGTATCCTGCACCGCCGTTCGACCCCGTAGCCAGCGGACTTACGGGTCCGAGGCCCTTTAAGCCTGTCCCATGCAACATCGAAATCTTTTCATCGAGCGTCATCTGCTTCACGACCAGCGATGCGCGGTCGTCCGCGGATAAAGTGGTATTCATCCAGGGCCGGTTGGTGTCGTTCTGGCCTGTGGCAAAGGATGAGAGCAGGAGGAGAATTGCGAGTAAAAAAGAAAAAGACAGGCAGTATCTGGAACACACTTGCGAACGCAGGCGCATCACGGAGCCTCCACTTGTAGCAAAATCGATATTGTAGCAGTTTGCTTCCATCTTCCCCGTGCCGCTGAGAATCCACTGTGCAAAGTTCGCAGACTTACGTCCGTGCACGAACTGCAACCCCCGTTCTACACTGAGATCGTGAAGATCGCTCTCGGGCAGATCAATCCAACGGTCGGAGATTTCTCCGGCAACGCTGCCAAGATCATTGCCTTCTCGCGGCGCGCGCAGGTCGAGGGTGCCGGACTCATTCTGTTTCCGGAACTGGCGATTTGCGGGTATCCGCCGCGTGATCTCGTCGATCGTCCTTCGTTCGTAGCGCGAAACCGCGAGACGGCTGAGCGCATTGCCGCGGAGACGCGGGGGATCGCCGTCATCTGTGGCTTGGTGACTCCGGCTGCTCCAGATGCGGGCCGCAATGTGATGAACTCGGCCGCGCTGTTGCAGGACGGCAAGATCGCGTTCATCCAGTCAAAGATGCTGCTGCCTACCTACGATGTGTTCGACGAGATCCGAAACTTCGCGCCTGCGAGGCATCAGGAGTTATTCCCGTTCTGCGGCAACCGGATGGCATTGACGATTTGCGAGGACGCCTGGAACGACAAGCAGTTCTGGGCGAAGCGCCTGTACACCGTTGATCCTGTGGAGGCGCTGATTAAGGAAGGCGGCAACTTCGTACTGAACGTTTCGGCGTCGCCGTTCTGGATCGGCAAGCGCGAATTCCGTCGGAACATGCTGGCAAGCATCGCGCGCGGGCACAAAGTTCCGGTTGCGCTCGTTAACCAGGTGGGAGGCAACGACAGTCTGGTCTTCGATGGCTCCAGCCTGGTGCTGAATCGGGAAGGAGAAGTGATCGCGCAGGGGCGCTCGTTCGAAGAGGACCTTGTCTTCTTCGACTCGAAATCCTTGACGGGTGACATGCACGAGCAGATCGCAGGAGACGAGGCCAGCGTCTATTCCGCCCTGGTCCTTGGAACTCGTGACTACATGCACAAATGCGGATTCGAGAAGGCCATCATCGGCCTCAGCGGCGGGATTGATTCCGCGCTTACGGCTGTCATCGCGGCGGATGCGATCGGGGCAGAAAATGTCATCGGTGTTGGCATGCCTGGTCCATATTCCTCGCAGGGTTCGATCGACGATGCACGGGTATTGGCGAAAAATCTTGGAATTCGTTTCGAACTGATCTCGATTGATCCCGCTTATCAGGCATATCGGGCGATGCTGAAGGAGGTTTTTGCGGGGACAGCAGAAGATGTCACCGAAGAGAACCTGCAATCCCGCGCGCGCGGCATGCTGCTGATGGCGCTCTCGAATAAGTTCGGCGCCATCGTGCTCTCGACCGGCAACAAGAGCGAGCTTGGCGTGGGCTACTGCACGCTGTACGGAGATATGGTGGGCGGACTGGCCGTGATATCAGACGTTCCGAAGACGCTGGTGTACAGGCTCAGTGAATACGTGAATTCGCGGAATCCAGTCATCCCGCAGGCGACTCTTGAGAAGCCACCATCGGCAGAGCTTCGCCCGGACCAGAAGGATCTCGATTCGCTTCCACCGTATGAAGTTCTGGACGCTGTGCTGGAAGACTACGTCGAAGATTCTCACCCGATCGAGCAGATCGCCGCGGATCACCACTTCGACATTGAGGTTGTTCGCCGGGTGGTGCGGATGGTCGACCGCGCGGAATACAAGCGCCAGCAGGCTGCTCCGGGTCTAAAGATTTCTCCAAAGGCCTTCGGTTATGGCCGAAGGTTCCCGATTGCCGCCAAGTCTGAGGTATGAAAGCGAGTTCTGAAGTATTCTGTTGAGAGTCCCAGAGTTCGCTTTCCCGATGTACAAAACCTGATGCGAAAGGAAAACATGCGTAGTTTTCTCAACTCGGTTTGTTTCATTTTGCTGGCACTTTGCCTGGCCGGTGCCCAGGATGCCGCGGTGACTAAGCCTGTGAGTGCGTCCAAACCCGCCTCTGGCTCCGCAGACGCCCTGCCTTCGGAAGCCACGGTTGATTCTTTTCTGCATCAGCAATTTGGATACGAACCCGATGTGACCTGGAAGATCGCCAGCATCAAGCCGTCGATGATTCCCGGACTGGCCGAAGTGGACGTGGTACTCGCAAATGCGCAGGGCCAGCAGGTTTCGAAGTTCTACGTCGGAGCCGATGGAAAACACGCGCTGGTGGGCGAAATCATTCCCTTCGGTGCGCATCCCTTTGAGCCTGTCAAGAAGGCGCTTGAGAAGGGGGTGACCGGACCGGCGCGCGGGCCAAAAGAGGCTCCTGTGCTGATCGTGGAGTTTGGCGATCTCCAATGCCCCGCCTGCAAGCAGGCGCAGCAGCCGATCGAACAGCTAGTTGCTGCCGAGCCCAACGCCCGCTTTGTCTTTCAGAACTTTCCGCTCGAGATGCACAACTGGGCCATGAAAGGTGCGGAGTATTCGGACTGTGTAGGCCGCGCTTCCAGCGATGCGTTCTGGAAGTTCATCTCGAAAACCTATGAAACGCAGGCGGAGATTACCGCCGATAACGTGGATGCCAAGCTGACTGCCATCGCCGACGGCGTAGGGCTGAAGGGCTCGGAGATTGCCGCTTGCGCTGCCAAAACTGAGACGAAAGCCCACGTGGAAGCTTCGATGAAGCTGGGCAAGGAGGTCGAGGTGGGCAGCACGCCAACGTTGTTCATCAATGGGCGCCGTATCGGCAGCTTTGATCCCCGGCTGGCCGATTTGTATAAAGGCCTGGTCGAGTTCGCCGCGAAGAACAACTAATTTATTGACAGCCAGTGAGGGGCGTAGCGAACTCGCGCTTCGGATACCCAAAGAATATCGGGACTGCAGGTAACCCGCGCAGTCCTCGGAGCGTCTAATAGATACGGCTCAGATTAGGGGCTTGGTGTCTTCCACCCGGCGTATAATCAGGCTTAAGGAGTACCCTATGAACTACCGTTGGCTGGCAATCGCGCTTGCATTAGCAGCTTTTAGCGCGGGACCTTCCGTCCTCGCCCAAACGCAAAGCCCTGGCCAGTATCCCCAGACCCAGAGTCCTCAAACGCAGAGTCCGCAGACGCAGACTCCGCAGACGCAGACGCCGGATGACCCGAACCAAGGACCCAAGGCGGGGGACGTGCAGAACGCTCCCAAGCAGAAGCCGGCGGCGCTGCCGACACAAAGCGATGCCGACATTAAGCACAACGGCGGTAAGACCGACATAGACGCGGTCGGCAACCGCAACGTGGGATGCGGACGCGGGGTAGGGAACTGGTACTCCGTTGAAGGACAGGTCGCCCGCGGTCGTCAATATGCGCAGCAGATCGAATCGCAGATCAAGCTGATTAACGATCCGGTGATCACGGAATACGTGAACCGCGTCGGCCAGAACCTGGTCCGCAACTCGGACGCGCAGGTGCCCTTCACGATCAAGGTCATCGACTCTGACGTGGTTAACGCGATGGCTTTGCCGGGCGGCTTCTTCTACGTGAACTCCGGTCTGATCCTTGCGGCCGACGAAGAGGCTGAAATGGCCGGCGTCATGGCGCACGAGATTGCCCACGTTGCAGCCTGCCACTATGGACGTGAAGCCACGCGTATGAACCTGCTGCAACTCGCGTCGCTGCCTGCAATCTTCATGGGAGGCGCGCTGGGATACGGAATCTACGAAGGCATGGGACTTGGCATTCCGCTGACGTTCCTGCACTTCTCCCGCGGATTCGAAGCCGAAGCCGACTACCTCGGGATCGAGTACATGTACCGAGCAGGCTACGATCCGTCAGCTTTCGTGAGCTTCTTCGAAAAGATTCAGGCGATGGAGAAGAAGAAACCCGGAACGCTGTCGAAGGCATTCGATACGCATCCTCAAACGCCAGATCGAATCGAGAAGTCGCAGGACGAGATTCGAAAGATCCTTCCTGCCAAGCAGCAGTACATCGTGACCACGTCGGAGTTCGATGGAGTCAAGGCGCGGCTTGCGTCGATCGAGAACAAGCACAAGCTGCTCGACGAGAAAGACGCCAACAAGCCCAGCTTGCGGCGTACGTCGAACCAGACCGACAAGTCCGACGACAGCAAGAAGGACGATGATCGTCCAACGCTCAAGCGTCGCGACGACTCCTCGAACAAGTAAGGCTTGAATATCGCGAAAAGTGCACCGGCGGCTTCGGCCGCCGGTTTTGTTTTGGGACCCGCGTGTCTGCCCGCGGCCAATCGCATGGATCAGAGATTCCCTCTGTGATCCTCGCCGTGCGTGGTGAAGGACGCTCTTTCAGCGAGGAAAGCCGCGCTAAACCCCAGGGTATGGGCATCGAACCCGGCGATGCTGTCCGAAACAGGCTCACTCTTCGGTCGCAACCTGCATCTACAACTACATTGGGCAGTTCGTCACACGTTCTTGTGATTTGGATCACAGATTGCCGTGTTAAACCGACATAGCCTCGGCTATGCTTGTAGGAGCGCGCCTAAAGGCGGAAACGGCCATGCCAGAGAACACACTCAGCATTACAGACAATCGCACAAATAAGACCTATACAGTTCCGGTCGAGAACGGCACGATTCGAGCCATGGACCTGCGTCAGATCAAGACCGGATCTGACGACTTCGGGCTGATGACCTACGACCCGGCGTATATGAATACCGCGTCATGTAAGAGCGCCATCACCTACATCGATGGAGACAAAGGCATTCTCCGTTATCGCGGATACCCCATCGAGGTCCTGGCTGAGCGTTGCACGTTTCTGGAAGTTGCTTATCTGTTGCTGAATGGGGAGTTGCCGACGGAAAAAGAGCTGAACAAGTGGGTGTACGACATCACGCACCACACGATGCTGCACGAGACGACGAAGAAGTTCATGGAAGGATTTCGCTACTCGGCGCATCCGATGTCGATGTTCGTCAGTACGATTGCCGCGCTCTCGAGCGTGTATCCCGATGCGAAGAAGGTGCACGATCCGGCAAATCGCCTGCACCAGATCATCCGCCTGATCGGGAAGGTGCCGTCGATCGCAGCGATGTCGTACCGGCACAATGTCGGATTCCCATACGTCTATCCCGATAACGATCTGAGCTACACCGAAAATTTCATGAACATGCTGTGGAAGATGGTCGAGCCGAAGTACGTGGCGCATCCGGCGATCGCGCGCGCTCTCGACATTCTCTTCATCCTGCATGCGGACCATGAGCAGAACTGCAGCACCGCCGCAATGCGCTCCGTGGGAAGCTCGGAGACCGATCCTTACCTGGCAGTTGCGTCGGCCGCTTCGGCGCTCGCCGGGCCGTTGCATGGAGGGGCGAACGAAGAAGTGCTGCGCATGCTGGATGAGATTGGGACAAAAGATCACATCCCGGCCTACATCAAGCGCGTGAAGAACGGCGAGATCAAGCTGATGGGCTTCGGACACCGCATTTACAAGAACTACGATCCAAGAGCCAAAATTATCCGTTGGAGCGCCGAGCAGGTATTCGAAGTCACGGGACGCAGTTCCAAACTCGACATCGCACTCGAACTCGAGCGCATCGCGCTCGAAGACGAATACTTCATCAAACGCAAGCTGTATCCCAACGTTGATTTCTATTCAGGAATCATGTACCAGGCGATGGGATTCCGGCCGGAGATGTTTACGGTGCTGTTCGCGATTCCGCGCACGGCGGGGTGGCTGGCGCAATGGGAAGAGCTGATGAAGGATCCCGAGCAGAAGATCGCGCGTCCACGCCAGGTCTATACCGGCAGCGGCGAAAGGGAATTTGTGCCAATCGACAAGCGCGTGGTGGTGCCGATCCCGGCAGAATACCCGACTCGCTAACCAGACTGAAAACAATGCCCCGCATCAAGTGCGGGGCATTGTGCCTGCGGCAGCATCAACTCTTCCAGATAGCTCATGGTGTCGACAGTGACGCGGTGATTCGCCCACACGACTTCTAAATGTGACGGGCATCACTGAAACTGGCGGCATCGAACGAGAATTGCGCTTTTCGCAGTTCATTCATCGCGAACTCTTTTGCGGACGCACTCGTATCTATAAGCATGGAAAGCGAACGATCTCATGACCCTGTGCTATGGAGTACCATCGCGATCGCAATTCTGCTTGCTGTGATATCGATTGCAGGATTGTTTTGGCCGGCCACGTATGCGAGGGAAACGCCGTATTCACGTACCGGCGGCTATGCCAGCGATATTGTGGATCTGTTCCTGGTTGTCCCCATCTTGCTGATCAGCGGAATGAAAGCGTTTCGGGGATCAGTTCCGGCACGTCTGGTCTGGCTGGGCACGCAAGGATATCTGCTCTACAACCTTGTCATCTATGCCTTCGGGGTGCACTTCAATGCGCTATTCCTGGTGTATTGTGCGACGTTGAGTCTTTGCTTGTACGCGACGCTGTTCAGCCTTCCGTTCGTGCCTCTCGAGCAAATCTCACAAGCCTATGGTACTCGTGCGCCGCGCAAAACGATCGCCAGCGTATTCCTACTGCTCGCAGCGCCGACTGCTGCCTTCGATGTGCGCGACGACATCGCGGCGATCGTGGCCGGGCGAGTACCGCAAGATATTCTCAACGCGAACCAACCTGTGAATTTTATTCACGTGCTGGACCTCGCGTTCCTATTGCCCGCGTTATGCATAACCGCGGTTCTTCCGTTCCGCAGGAAAGCAGTTGCCTGCGCCCTCGCACCGGCATTGCTTACGCTCTTGGCGATCATGAGCGTAGAACTCGTGAGCATCCTGACGGTAATGGGACGTGCGGGTTTTGGAATGAGCATCCTCATGATTGTTTTTTTCGTGGTCTTAGCTCTGGGGTTCACCATTTTGCTGTGGTGGTATTTCTCGTCGGCGAACAGAGCGGCTACGGTTGAGGTAGCCTCATTTGCCGTAGAGACATCGCGGAGATGAAAACGATCCTTGGGCGAAGAGACTTCAACGAGTAACAGAACGCCCCGCAGGTTCGCGGGGCATTTTGCTTTGCGGAACCGGCATCTCTGCCCGTCCTCTGGAACCCGCCGATCTGCCTCTCGGCTCACACTCCGTGTTTGGGCAATTCCGTCGGATGCTCGCAAGATAGTGAGGAGATACGAACTCGGATCCACGAAATTCCTACTGTGCCGCGATCCCTTGGATGCTGAGTGGCAAGCCTTTCACTTCAGACAAGAAATCGAGTTTGTTCCCATCAACTTTAAAAGCCGCTACCGAGCCGGTTGCAGACTTGATCACATACACGTATTTGCCATCGCTACTGGCGGCCAGGTCAATCGGAGAAGTATTGGCTCCGGTCGAAGCCGCTACCGGGGCGAGCGCTGACAGTTGCCCGCCGGGTGTGATCGAATACGAAGAAATCGTCGCCGTGCCGGTATTTACGACATAGGCAGTGTTTCCAATGGTGGCGACCCAGCAGGCTGCAGTCTGATGGTCAGGGACCGCTGCGCTGACCGGGGCAACTCCCGACGTGTACGAGGAAACCGTAGCCGCATGTGGAAATCTGCGCTCAGCTTCTGTCACCACCACTGTGCTCGATGGCCCAAATGCAAATCCGAACGGTGTATGCCCGCTCGACGCCTTGGCCGTCGGCCCGGTTGTCGACCCATTGGACTGGACTTCAAAGAGATCGATTAAATCGGTGCCCTTTTCCGTAACCAGCAATTCTCCTCCATCGGGAGTGAATCTGACCTGCGCTGGCTGGGAGAGTGGTCCGCCGGCGAGCGCACGAGTCGACCCCTGGATTTTCTGCAAGTGACCGGCCGCGTCAACGTTGAATCCAGTGATGTTGGCTGCTCCCAGTTGATTGAGCGCATAGACTACGCCGCCGAATTCGCTCACGCTGACAGGCAGAGCGCCTCCGGAACCAGCTCGGCTGCCGAAACTCAGCCCCGAGGAGTTCACGACAAGAGCCGTGATGCTGCCGCCGGCGGCATTCACCGCGAACAGCAGTGTTCCGTCGCTACTCAATGTCAACGACCCTTGCGATTGCAACGGATCCAAAGTCAATCCCGTGCCCAACCCGTGTGTGGACACTTCGTTGGAAAACGTGAGCGAGCCATTGGTGGCGCGATTGAAAACCAGGACAGAATTGCCCTCCGCTTTGTTGGTCATGACATAGACGTGCCCGGTATCCGATGGAGTTTGTGCGGGAGATGGTGTGGTGAGAGAGAGAAAGACGCAGGCGAATAGGGGTAGAGTGATCGAACCTCGCATAGATATCCTTTCGCAGGGAAAAGAGACAGCTGACGCTGCCCAGATTGACGTGCGCCGCTCAGATGCGCAGGAAGGGTGGTAACAGTTGCGCGATATCGAAAATTTTACAATTTCCTGTATGGCGTTTCAGGGGGCATCGCCTGATTGGGACGACTTACCCGATAGGACGAATGCAAGCACCGGACGGCTACGACCTTTCCATTTTTCCTGAAAAAGGGGGGCATTCCGGGCCCGTTCAGGCGCAGTACGTTCTTCCGTGGAAATGGACGTCGCCGTTGATACTATCCCGCGCATGTCGAAATCACTGCTGGTTGCACTTTGGTTGGTCGGAACGCTTGCCGCCGCGGATCTTCCGTCGAAGAAATATCTAAATCTTGCTGCGATCAAGACGATGGTGGCACGCGCCGAAGCCGAAGCCAAGCGTCAGAACGTTTCGGTCACCATCTGCATTGTCGATGAGAATGGTGCGTCGCTCTTTCTGGAAAAGGGCGATGCGAACCAACCTGTGAATTTCATTCACGTCCTNGACCTCGCGTTCCTGCTGCCCGTGTTATGCATAACCGCGGTTCTTCTGTTCCGCAGGAAGGCAGTTGGAATAGCGTCAATCGCTATAGAGATCTAGCGGAAATGAAAGCAACCAGTGGTTAGCGCATCAATCTCACACGCGGAACGCTGCGATATGAGATGCATCTGGCCAAGTGATCTTGGAGAAACCAAGTCGCTTCAGGTCCCTCACCAAGGTCGCAGGAGCCAGTCGCATCCCACGATCCTCCAGTATCTGAAAGTGAACTTCCAGAAAAAGCGCTCGAACGTGATTGAGCACTTCGTGCATCCCGCGAATTACCTCAACTTCGTATCCCTCGACGTCGACTTTAACGACCGTGGGTCGGGGTAGTGATGTAAGGTCGTCCCCGCGGGCGACTCGCACGGCCTGAGGGCGTGCGCCGGCAAACGGAGGCCGGGCTAATGAACTGAATTGATGATCGATAAACATAGGCATCTCGCACACAGTATCGCCGAGCGCAATGGGGAGGCACTCTACATTCTTCAACCGCTTAGAATCTATTTGCCCACAGGACTCCGGCACTGGTTCAAAAGCCACGACGTGACGGGCTAATTTCGACAGACGCTCCGTATAATAGCCAACGTTCGCCCCCACATCCCAGACGCAGTCATCGGGTTTTACGGAGGCGAGCAAGACGTCAGCAAACCTGTCTTCGTAGTCAGACTTATGCCAGAGCATGCGGATTCGATGAGCTAACGACGTGAGCTTCATACGTCGCAGTACGAACCGGGCAAAGATTTTAGCCTCGAGAATCACAATTGGATATCTTCCTGGTTGATCGCTACCCACCGCTGAACGGCCGAACGTGCTCAACCGGCGCGATTTGCAGCAAACCCGAATGACGCGCTTGATTAATCGTTCCTCTGCGACGCCCATCACGGGTTCGGTAGAACTCGAGATCCCTGTACATATCGCATCCGGCACAAGTCTTGTTGAGAGCGTTCGTGCCGAAGCTGTCGCGCATGTCCTTGAGACGCTGAGTCTGCCAGATCTTGATGAGAGTGGAATCCAGAATATTTCCGATTCCCAGGTCGGTTGTCGCATCCATTGCGGCCACGCAACTGCAGGCCATGACGGTCCCGTCTACTAAGACAATCGGTCCGTTGTAAAGATTTACACAACTTTCGGGGCGGCGACTGACGGAACGCAGTCTCATGATCTCTGGGAGCTCTGTGCGGCTGATCCTTCCGTTCGCCGAAGTGTAAGACCATGTGAAGTCCAGTTGCGGATCGTAGTTGAGGATCTCTTGAAAATCAGGATCGTTCATCACGTCGTCGAGAGGTCGGTCGGAGCGAAGCGCAATCGTGATCGGAATCGGGTGAGCGCGCCGGGAGTTTATCTTCAGGAGTTCGAGAACGTTATCCCGCATGCGCCGGTAGGATTTGTTGCGGTACACACGAACATACATCGCTTCGTCAAATCCAGCGGTACTGATGTTCATGTGCGTGATTCCAGATTCCAATACCTCCCGAATACCATGTTTATCCAAAAGGATGGCATTGGTTGTGAGCCAAATCCTGTCGATACTCGGCTCGGCGCGCAAGCGCTGTACTCGTTCGAGAAAGTGAGGGTCGATTAACGCTTCGCCGACAATCGGGGTCAAGCCTACAGAGCCGCCACCAATCTCCACAAAATCGCTGAGCGCCTTTTCAAAAATACGGTTACTCATAAACTCAGTTTTGCGTTGTTGAAATTGGTAAGGACAGAAAACGCAGTCAGCATTGCATAAGTTCGTCAGCTCGAGATGAAGTTCGAAGGGCCGAAGGGCCATGGCTTCTAGAGTTGGGCCAAGCGGACGCAAACGCCCGAGTAATGCATCCGATTTTCGGGTGAGGACTCGGTATGCTTTATTCAGGAAAAGGGGACTGAAGTACGACATTGGTTTGCAATTGTACATGAACAGAAATGAGGCGCGGAAGACGTTCAGCAGCCTCTTTGCATGCCGCTCAACGAGGGGGAAATGGTGGTTTGAGCCGGGGCACCTTTATCCCATCGCTTGCGCGCGGACCCCGCTCCGGGCAGTTCTTGCTTGGAAAACCGCGATGCCATTGATACCATCCGGCGCATGTTCAAACCAATGCTTGTTGCACTCTGCCTGATCGGAACGCTCACGGCCGCAGATTTGCCCTCGAAGAAATATCTGAATCTTGCTGCGATGAAGACGATGGTTGCAGGCGCAGAGGCCGAGGCCAAGCGTCAGAACATCTCGGTCACCATCTGCATTGTCGATGAGAATGGTGCGTTGCTCTTTCTGGAAAAGGGCGATGGCGTCTCTATCAACACCGAAGAATGGGCGCAGAAGAAGGCGCGTCACTCCGCTCTCTACGGTAGTCCCTCGAAAGATGGCGCGGATGCCTTCAAGTCGGGAAGCCCAGCCGCGCTTTCTTTTCCAAATTTCTTTCCAGCGCAGGGAGGACTGCCCATCAAGGTTGATGGCCAGACCGTGGGCGCGATCGCCGCCAGTGGCGCCAAGTCGGAAGTCGATGAGGCCATCGCCCAAGCCGGACTGGACGCGCTCCTGAAGAAGTAGTTGCCTTCGCAGTGTCAGGGCAGGCATTGACTTCTATCAAGCAAAATGCCCCGCTGGTTCGCGGGGCATTCACTTTTCAGGCGGGGAGAGCGGAATCCCTCGCCTCCAAAAACTCTGTTCTGCGCAGGCTTAGGCGGCGTGCTTCGCCAGTTCTGCCAGATGTTCGCGGTGTTCCTCAGGAGACGTGATGACCTTCATCTCCTGCCAGTCATACGCGAATTCTTTGCCGCAATCGAGACAGACGACGTAGGTCCCCGTCAGAGCGGCGGCTTGGGGGCGGCGCTTCGCTCTACGAACGTTTACGGGAAAGCTGTAGCGCGAATGTCTGCAGCCGAATACTGCTTCAATCAACTTTCCAATCATGACCCACCTTCCATACCTGAGCGGTTGTATGTCCAGTTCCTGGGTTGCAGCGAGTGCGTGAGCCCCCTTACGGCACATGACGTATACGCCAGCACTCATCTACTTAGATTCACTGATAGCAGAAAGGGTTTCGCGTTTGTATGAGGTGAAAGCTGTAGTAGAGACGTTCATCCTATCTGCTTGAAAGAGAGGGGATTATGTAGGCAGTGTTGCTGCAGAGTTTAGGGCCTGGCGGTTCGAGCGGAGTCTAAAGACTCCCAACAGGAGCTCCGGTGGAGCCTGGTTTCTGGGCAGCGCAGCATTGAATCGAGGCTAAAGCAGGGTTGGAATCAAGGCGGGAGCCCGACTCACACACTCTGTGGACCACGGCGCTTCTGCTGCTGACACTTCGTCATGATGGCTGAGCGCAGCCGCGAACGCAGGTCTTCGGGAAGTTCGTAGAGTTGCGAGTCGCGATAGATCTCGATGGTCTTCTTGGTTGTGTCGCAAACAACGTAGCAGTTGTGGCACCAGGAGAGATGGTTTTCTAACTCGACTTTGGTCTTTTCGTCGAGCACGCCGTCCAGGTAACTGGTCAGTTCGTGCAGGAATTCAGAGCATTTCACAGGTCGCCATCTCCACTCGCCGCATCGGTTTTTACATCTCCAATCTTCGGACTACCCTTGTTGTCGCCATTGTCGCGCCGCTGGAAATATTTCCCAAGGCGCTCGCGCAGTTGCAGGCGCGCCCGCAAGAGCCGCGATTTTACCGCCGGCACGCTCAATTCAAGCGCAGCCGCCGTCTCTTCCGTGGACAAACCTTCCACGTCCCGCAGCACGAACACCGTGCGAAATCCAGGTGGCAAGCCCTGAATGGTCTTGCTCAGAATCTCGCGCAACTCGGCTTGCGTGTACTGCTGTTCGGGATTCGGACTCCAGTCCGCGATTTCGCGAGGTAACGAGTCCTCTTCCGTTTTGATGTCTTCATCGAGCGAGACGGTGCGCTCGGGCTTGCGCCGGCGCAACTTCATCAGCGCTTCGTTAACCGCGATCCGGACCAGCCACGTATAGAACTTCGACTGTTCCTGGAACTTGGCCAGATTCCCATACGCTTTCAGGAACGCTTCCTGTACCACGTCTTCCGCATCTTCGCGGTTTTGCGTGATGTGCTGCGCGATCCGAAAAACGTTGCGATCGTACCGGCGGACCAGCTCCTCGAAGGCGGAATCGTCTCCACCCTTGGCTGCCCTTACAAGCGCCAGTTCTTCGCTAACTGGCCCATCTAGTTTATTTTGGATGGCTCCCATGGTTCACACGATGCAGTATTTTCCTCGGCTACGCAGCGACGTCACTGGAATGTCTTTCAACCAACCCGAGGACGCGACGACGAAATCCGAACTGTTATTCTACTTGGTAACGGGCCGTTTGCCCATCGGCTTTGCCGTAGTCTGCCCCCGTACTTTGCGTTAGAGTCTCAGAGAGGGCTCCGGAATTTCCCGAACAGGTACCGAAGTACTCAAGATCTAGCCTTACAAGTTCCATATAATCAGCAGTTAGGGTAGTGTCGTTGATATCGTGCGGCGTACGACTCAGGCCCCTGGAATGGTTTGATAAGAATGGCGGAGAGCAAGGAACTTCAGCAAATCGTCGAACGTGCAGTGGCGCACGTCTTCGAGCGGCAGCTTCCGAAATTGCAGGCCGAACTCGTGGAGCGCGTGCTGGCGGAATTGCCCGCGGCGCAGTCAGCCGCAGGGGTTGCGACTGCGCCGGGATCGGGCTCCAGCAGCCTTGTTCAAGCCATCTCGAGCGTGCACGCCGGAACGACGCAGAAAGAGATCCTGAGGGCACTGCTCGATGCAGGTTCTGCGTTTGCGGATCGTGTCGCGCTGTTCGTTGTCAAAGCAGGCGCTGCCAGCGGGTGGCAGGGGCGCGGTTTCGGAGAAGACGATGTTGTTAAGGATTTTGTTCTCGATATGTCCGCGGGGCCGATCGCGCATGCCTACCAGAACCGTGTCGTAGCGCCGGCGAACATCATCGAAATGGATCCGCGGTTCGTGCAGCAGTTTGGCAGTCCCGAGAATGAACAAATTCTTGTGTTGCCGCTGGTTCTGAAAGAAAAGGTCGCCGCTCTGCTGTATGCAGATGGAGGTGCGGACGGGCGTCTCGACGTCAGTTCGCTGGAAGTCCTGGTGATAGCGGCCAGTTCGTGGCTCGAAGTGGCGTCGCTGCGCAAGCAGGTGCAGCAGGCGCAAATGCAAGCGATGGATATACCGCCGGTAGAGCGGACTCCGGCGCCGCCAGTACAGAGTGTCCCCGCATTCTCCGATCCATTTGCATCGCACGCACCCAAGCACATCGAGAAACCTGCGCCCGCAGCTGAGCCGGAACCAGCCGAGGTGGTCGAAGTTGCGCACGCGGCATCACCCGGCGCGGCAGCGTCGGCGCCCGCAGCGGCCACTGATCCATTTGCAGGACTCTCAGCGGAAGACGCCGATACGCATCGCAAGGCGCAACGATTTGCGCGTCTACTGGTCGACGAGATCAAGCTGTACAACCAAGCGAAGGTCAATGAAGGACGTCGCAACAAAGATCTGTACGACCGACTGAAGGAAGATATCGACAAGAGCCGCTCTACATTCCAGAAGCGATATGGCAATACTGCCGCGGCAACGGGAGACTATTTCCAGAAGGAAGTCGTCCGCAGCCTGGCAGAAGACGACCTTGCGGTGATGGGCGCAAACTTTAAAAAGTAGTAAGGTGGAAGTTGTGTACGTAACGGGCACGATATTGATCGTGCCATAGGGGCGTTGATTATTACGCGCCTTTAGCCAGTGAGGTCAGCAGGTTCTGGTATTCGCGTCTCCGCGCGGAAGAAACAAACAAGGTGTACGAATTGGGTCTCAAGTGCTGGTGGGTACTCGCTCTGGCGGGGCTCTGGGCTTCCCTTAGCGTCTCTCCGTCAATTCCTCTGGTCGCGGCGCAGGATGTTCCTGCGGCATCGTCTGCTCCTGAAAAACAAGCGGCCGCTCAGGATTCATCAACGGCTGCGAAGGCTTCGGCGCGAAAATCCCCGACAAAGAGTTCCACTTCGAAGAGTTCCACTGCCAAGAAATCCTCCACAACCCGGTCGGCTGCGGCCAGGAGAAGGCATCGTGTTATGTCGCCGCGCGTGCGCCGCATTCGCCAGGCATTCGTCGCCTCCACCAGCCTGCGGCCGATGGCGCAGCAACTGGTGCAGGACCGCACTCCCGCTGCGTACGCCGGAGTCGAGGCCTACGGGCGCGCCCACGCCGGCGACGATGCCGGCGCTCTGGCATGGCTTGTCGTTGGATACGCCCGCGCGCTCGATCACGATTACGCGCACGCCATCGAACCGCTGAACCGGGCCAAGCCCCGCGCCGGCGATCTTGGGGACTACATCGCGTATTACCTCGGCACCTGCTACATCCAGACTGGCCATCGCGCCGAAGGAATGGCAGCTCTAGCCGATTTTTCCATCACGTATCCCGATTCGCTGCTCATTCGGGACGCACATCTGAGTTACGCGAATGCGCTGTTGGCGGAAGGACGCAATGCGGAAGCGGCGGAGATAATCGAGAAACATCGCCTACCCGCACGCTCCGATTTCGAGTTGTCGCTAGCCAGAGCTTACACAGCCCTGAAGCAATATCCGAAGGCGTCGGACGCATACGCGAATATTTACTACAACATGCCGCTGTCCGATGAAGCGGATGCTGCGCGCGACGAACTGAAACGGCTTCCCGGCGGATTTCAGCCGACGGCGACGCAACGCAGCACGCGCGCGGAATTGCTCATGAAGGGCAGACGCTACTCCGACGCAGTAGAGGAATTCCGGGATCTTGCAATCCACTCGAGTCCGGAAAATCGTGTGTCGTCCGAACTGGCGTTAGCCGACGCACTGTATCGCAGTGGACGCCATCGCGAAGCCAAGGCCGAGGTCATGGGGCTCACGGGCGAGACTGCCCAGCAGAATGCGCAACGGCTGTACATCATCGCCGAGGCTGCGTGGGCTGCCGGTGATAACGACGACTTCTACCGAACGGTCGATCAGCTGCGCCAAACAGCACCTTCAAGTCCATGGCTCGAGCAGTCTCTCTTGCTCGTTGCCAATCTGCACCTGGTGCATCACGAACTGGATCAGGCCCTCGATGCCTACCGAGAACTGCAGCAGCGCTTTCCGACCGCATCGCGGGCGTCTTACGCGCACTGGAAGGCGGCGTGGCTCACCTTCCGGCTGGGGCGCAAGGAACAAGCGAAGAAGGAATTCGAAGAGCAGATCACGCTGTATCCGAACGGCAATGAGACCTCCAACGCGCTGTACTGGCGCGCCCGCCTGGCAGAAGAAGAGAACCAACCCGCAATGGCGCGCGCTTTCTATCAGAAGCTCTCGGATCGATATCGCAACTACTACTACGCGGCACTTGGTCGCGAGCGTCTGAAGAAGCTGCCGGAAGTCGCCGATCCTCCGGGAGAATTTCCGCTGTTGGACCGCATTCCTCCGCTCGATCATGCCGAGAAGATCACGCTCGAAGAAGCTCCGGCCGACAATCTGCACCTGCAGAAGGCGAAACTGCTGGGCAATGGCGGTTTGATCGACTTCGCGGTAAAGGAACTGCAGGCCGCCGCGATTGAAGAAAAAGGGAATTGGCCCCTCGCTGAAACGGCGCAAATCTACAGCGATACCGGACACTACGATCGCGCCATTGAAGTCATGAAGCACTCAGTGCCGAGTTATTTCGCGGTCGAGATCCCGATACTGCCGCGTGAGTACTGGGACGCCCTATTCCCGCGTCCGTACTGGCCGGACCTGAAGAAGTACTCCGTCGCGAATGGCCTGGATCCGTATCTTGTCGCCTCGTTGATCCGGCAGGAGTCTGAATTCAATCCGCTGGCGGTCTCGCGCGCAAATGCCGTCGGCCTCATGCAATTGCTGCCCAAGACCGGAAAGAATGTTGCGAAGCAGGTTTCGCTGAAGCGCTTCAATGCGACTCAGCTCTTCAATCCGACGGTCAATCTGGAATTGGGGACGCGCTACTTCCGCGGCATGGTCGACAAATTTGGCGGATCATTCGAGCACGCGCTCGCCGCCTACAACGCCGGCTCCGATCGCGTCGAGGAATGGATGGGGCAAGGCCCGTATCGCGATTCGCCGGAGTTCGTCGAATCCATCCCGTTCACCGAGACGCGTGAATACGTGCAGGCCATCATGCGCAACGCAAGCGTCTACCGGCAGTTGTACGGGTCGCCGTAACTTCAAATTTCCTGGCCAGGGATCAACGCGGATTAGCACGGATTTCGTCTTATCGTCGGAACGGCGAAGGGAGGAATCTCCTGTCGGCGCAATAATCTGACACTCCGCCGCCCGAATTATTGGATTTAAGCGGAACCGGCCACAGCAAAACTCCGTATCTTCTTCCGGACTTAGAAGGGAAGGGTCTGCCATGCGAATTACCCTGCTTGCCGTGTTGTCCTTGAGTGCCGCGATCGCCTCCGCGCAGGATGTCAGCCTTAACGAAATCGGAAAGAGTCCAGTCGAAGCGAAGTTCGCCCCCGGAGGCCACATTCGGATGGACCTATGCTCCAGCGGGATTGAAGTCATGGGCACGGACAGCAGTGGCTTTCGGGTCTCGTACCATCCCGAAAAAGACAGTGTGCGCGTGCGCCTGCGCGTGACTGGTGATCGTGCAGATCTGAAGATCGCGGGGTGTCCGCGGAACGACTTCCATGTCCGCATCGAAGTGCCTAAGTCGTCCGCGCTCTACGTGCGCATGTTTGCGGGGCAACTCGATGTGAACGATGTCATTGGCGACAAGGACATGGAACTCAGTTTCGGGCAGCTTAACATCGACGTGGGGAAAACCGAGGAGTACGCCCATGTCGACGCATCGGTGAATTCAGGAGAGATTGCGGCGTCAGCATTCGATGTTGAGAAAGGCGGCTTGTTCCGATCATTTAGCCGCAGCGGCCCCGGCAAGTACCGCCTGCATACGCATGTGGGAGCAGGGCAGCTGGATTTGCGCTAGGGATCAGGCAGTGGTGGTTTTCGGGCTGAAGATAATCTCCACGACTAACAGGCAGGCGCCAACCACTATCGCGCTGTCGGCCAGGTTGAACACCGGCCACTGATATTGCTTCACGTAGAAGAGCAGGAAATCGACCACGCGTCCGCGGGCAACGCGGTCCCATAGATTGCCGAATGCCCCGCCAAGAATCAAGGACAACGCAATTCCGGTAATCGTGAATGCCCTCGTCTGCTTCCATAGCAAGATGAGCACGACCGCCAGCGCAAGAACCGAGAAACTGATCAGAAGCGTAGTACGCCAATGTGAGGTCGAATCGGCAAACAGGCTGAAGGCAGCGCCGGTATTCTCGGTGTGCGTGAGGCGAAAGAATCCGGGAATAATCTGGATGTGCGTGTACAAAGGGATGCGTACGGCGGCCAGATGCTTCGTCCAGCGATCAAGCAGGATGACGAAGAGAGCCAAGAGAAGGTGAAGGGCGCGCACGGAGTTTGGTTTCATCTAGGCTGGCTGCGCTTCCAATTCCTTTAGCACCGCGCTACAGCGCTCGCAGACTGTTGGATAGTCCTTATCTTCACCAACGTGCGTGGAGTAATTCCAGCAGCGCTCGCACTTCGCGCCGTCGGCTTTCTTTACTTCCACGTGCATTCCGCTGCTTCCATTTCCCGAGCCTTGGGAGAGGTGTACCTGCGAAACGATGAACAGATAACGAAGCTGATCTTCGCGACGCTTCAACAAGGAATATGTGGGATCCGAGGCGGTGATGAGCACCTGAGCTTCGAGTCCGGTGCCGATCAGCTTGTTGTTGCGCGCGGCTTCGAGCGCCTTCAGCACTTCGTCGCGGATGGAGCGCAGTGAAGCCCAGTCTTTATCTTGTGCGTCATCTTTCGCAGGAATGTTCTTCCCGAGAATCTCCGCCGTGGAAGGGAAGTGCGCCAAGTGTACGCTGTCTTCTCGACTGGGAATCTGGGGCAGATATTTCCAAACTTCTTCGCAGGTGAAGGTCATGATCGGAGCGAGCAAGCGCGTGAGGGCCTCTCCGATGTGCCAGATCGCTGTCTGCGCGCTGCGGCGCGCCTTCGACTTTGGAGCCGAGATGTAAAGCCGGTCTTTCAGCACATCGAAGTAAAACGCGCTCAGATCAACGATGCAAAAGTGATTCACCCGATGATAGATCTTGTGGAAGGCAAACTCGTCATAGTGGCTGCGCACGTCAGCAGCGAACGAGCATGTCTGTCGCAGCATGTACTGATCGAGTTCTTCCATCTCGTCGAATGGAACTGAATCAGTCTGGGGATCGAAGTCACCGACATTGCCCAATACGTAGCGGAATGTGTTGCGGATCTTCTTGTAGTTCTCGCCCACGCGCTGCATGAGCGCTTCCGAGCCGACGACGTCTTCGCGAAAGTCCACGGACGCAACCCACATTCGGACGACTTCTCCACCGAGCCTGCTTGAGATGTCCACGGGATCGACGTCATTGCCGCGCGACTTCGACATTGCCTGGCCCTTTTCGTCGAGTGTCCATCCCGGCGTGACCACGCCCTTGTAGGGAGGAGTCTGGTGCGTTCCCATCGCGCAGAGCAGAGAAGACTGGAACCATCCGCGATATTGGTCGCCCCCTTCAAGGTAGAGATCGGAAGGCCATGGATAGTCCGGCTCATCGTTAATAAGCGCGAGATAGCTCGCGCCGGACTCAAGCCACACGTCAAAAATGTCGGTTTCTTTTTCGAATTTGGCTGAGGCGCAGTGCGGGCACGTCGTTCCCGCGGGCAGGATATCGTCCGACTCTGGGGTGAACCAAGCATCGGCTCCGGACTTTGCAAACAGATCAACCACTTTGCGATTGACGGCCTTGTCGTTGAGCGGCTTGCCGCAGCCCTGGCACAGGAATACTGCAATGGGTACGCCCCACACACGCTGCCGCGAGATGCACCAGTCGGGACGCGTCTGGATCATGTTCGAGAGGCGCTCTTCGCCCCAACCGGGATCCCACTTCACCTTCTTGATTTCTTCGAGCGTGCGCGAGCGCAGGGTATCGTTCTTGCCCGCGCCGCGGGGCATCGGAGTTTCCATCGAGATGAACCACTGCTCGGTCGCGCGAAAGATGACCGGATTGTGGCAGCGCCAGCAGTGCGGATACGAATGCTCGGTCTTCTCCGTATGCAGCAGGGCGCCGCGCGATTTCACCAGATCGATGATCGGCTGATTGGCTTCCCACACGCGCTTGCCCTCGTACTCGGGCAGGCCGTTGCGCACGATGCCTTTCTCGTCCACGTTGCTGGTGGCATCGAGCCCGTACTTCACGCCGGTGATGAAATCCTCGGCGCCGTGCGAAGGCGCGGTGTGGACGACACCGGTTCCTGTGTCCATGGTGACGTAATCGGCGAGCACGCCGAGAATCTTGCGATCCAGGAATGGATGCTGAAAGTTCAGTCGCTCCAGCTTGCGTCCGGGGAAGTGCGCGAGTGGCTTGGGATTCGCCAGATTGCACTTGCTCGCGACTTCATCGGCCAACTTCGATGCGACGATATAAACTTCGCCGCCAGACTCGAGCGCCACGTATTCTTCATCGGGATGGAATGCTACTGCCATGGAAGCGGGGAGCGTCCATGGAGTCGTCGTCCAGATGATCGTCGAAACTGTTTTTCCCGCGAGTGCCGGATCGATCTGCCCAGGATCGTCCAGCAAACGATACTTTACCCATACGGTGCTGCTGGTGTGATTTTCGTACTCGACTTCCGCTTCGGCCAGCGCAGTCTCGTCGTGCATGCACCAGTAGACGGCGCGCAGGCCTTTGTAAACGAAACCGTTCTCGTAGAACGAGAAGAACGTGGACAGCACCACGGATTCATACTGCGGAGTCATGGTGGCATAGGGGCGATCGAATCGACCGAAGACGCCGATGCGCTTGAATTGCGTGCGCTGAAGATCCAAGTATTTTTGCGCGTACTTCCGGCAGGCTGCTCGCACCGAACTGACCGGCATTTGCAGCTTTTTGCCACCGAGTTCCTTGTCGACCTTGATTTCGATTGGGAGACCGTGGCAATCCCAGCCGGGAACGTAAGGAGCATCAAATCCCGCCATGGTCTTCGATTTCGTAATGAAATCCTTCAGGCACTTGTTCATCGCCGTGCCCATATGGATCGGGCCGCTGGTGTAGGGGGGGCCGTCGTGCAGTATGTATCGCGGCGATCCTTTGCGCGCCTCGCGAATGCGCTGGTAAATGCCCATCTGCTCCCAGCGTTCGAGCGTTTTGGGCTCGTTCTGGGGCAGGTTGGCCTTCATAGGGAAGGCTGTCTGGGGCAGATTGATGGTCTTCTTGAGTTCTAACGGCACTCTGGTGACGTCTCCCAATTGAATGAATCGTTTCATTATAGGGAGTCGCGGCAGGGAACGTCTATGCAATGGCGGTTCTTAGCCGTCGTCAGTGCAAGTCCGCTGCAGCTCGATCGGCTCTCGAGCTGTCAGGCAATCTGATTGTTCTGCTGGGCCGCGCGCTCGTTGAGGGCGGTGACCCACGAGGGAGAAGCCTTGGATGTGCTTTCCTTGCCGGTGCGGACATCGGAGCCGATGCCGCCGGGAGCAGGCAGCAGTTGATTGATAAATCCGAGAATGTCGATCGTCATGTCAGGGAACATGCCGTGCACAAGAGTCGCGAGTTTCGCGGGCACGGACAGAACGACCTCGGCATCTCCGCGAGCGCATGCGTCCACAATGCTGCGGGCGGCGCGATTGGCACTGATGGAGATGAGAGGCAGGGCATCGCTGATGCTGAACCAGGCATACTCCGCCTCATTGTTGCCTTTGAAGAAGGCATTCCGCGGGCTGCCTGTGCGCATGAGTCCGGGACAGACGGTGGTTACGTAGACTTTGTCCTTCAGAAGTTCGGATCGCAGGCCTTCGGAGAAGCCTGTGAGCGCGAATTTTCCGACTGAGTAGGGAAGCAGGTGCGGGACGCTGATCTTTCCGCCGATGGAAGAGATGTTCACGATTCGACCGCCGCGACGCTTCTGCATTTCTGGAAGCACCGCCATGATGGCGAAGTATGGCCCCCAGAAGTGTGTGTTGATTGAGTTGCGATAGTCGTCGATCGTCATGGTCTCGAGCGGGCCGACGGCAATCGTTCCGGCATTGTTCACGAGAACGTCGACTGAGCCGAAGTGATTTTCGGCGCGGGCGACGGCAGCATCAGCCTCGTCGCGCATGGTCATATCAGCTTCGATGGTGAGAACTTTGCCGCCATTGGCGGTCAGTTGTTTCTCGGCACGGGCGAGCTCATCGGCGTCGCGGGCGGAGATGGCGACATTGGCGCCTCGGCGGAGGAATTCCCTAGCCAATAAGAGCCCTAAGCCGCGGGATCCTCCCGCGACGAAGACGTTCTGGCCGCGAAAGTCAATTGATGACCGCCGACGTTTCAAGATAGTGGCGGCAAGACCAGCGGCAATTCCGGCGGCAACGACGAAGCTTCGTGAATTCATGGCGCCCTTCTGTATAGGAAAGGCTGCGGCCGGAGCCGCAGCCAGTTGGAACTTACGTTCAAGACTTATTGACCCGAGGATTTGGTAGAACCCGAGGCCTTCTGCATGGGAGCGATGCGCTGGGCTTCGCGCAGGTGCTCCTGCAGGATGGGGAGCGTTTGCGAGGCAAAGCTCTTCACCGCGGGATCTTTCGCAGCTTTGCTGGCATGTTCGAACTCGGAGACGTCGGTCTTGTGATCTTTGACCATGTGCTGCATATACATGCGGTCAAACTCATCGCCCGAAAGTTTCTCGAGTTTGGCTTTGGTGGCCTGATCTTTCGCATCGATCTGCTGCGGTAAATCGATGTGTTCCTGAGCGGCAACCTGCTTCAGTTGGTCGTTGGCCTTGCTGTGATCAGTGACCATGCGCTCCCCGAACTTCTTGACGTCCTCGCTCGAAGCCTTCTGCTGAGCGAGTTGTCCCAGTTCAACTTCGGCCATTCCGCCCTGAGCAGCCTTTTTGACGAACTTCGTGTCAGCAGCGCTCATTCCAGCGGAACCCTTGGTAGAAGTCTGGTCTCCGGGATTGGTGGATGAAGTCGTGGAGGACTGATCTCCTTGGGTTGTTGTCTGAGCCGTAGCCGGCAGCATAGCCAGCGCGGCACCACAGAAAGCGATGCAGAATGTCTTTGAAAAAAGAGTCACGGTAACGCTCCAGTCGATCGAGATAGGCAGTTAGCTTCAGCCTAGTTTCGGGCGCGAAGAGCATCCATCAGGCATTCACTGGAAGCGGCCGCGAAGATTTGCTGTAAGGGAGCGGACGCGGGTCAGACTATCCAGAGGTTTGTATGCCGGCCTTGTATGCCGGCCTAGGCCTGGTCCTCAGGAATGAAAAACATGTGGGGAGTGCATGCAGTACAACTTTTAAATTCGTGCGTAAACTAAACGGCGGAACGGGGATATTGCCGTGTCATAGTTGGCGTTTGTTCGCCGTTTCCTTGGACGTCGCAGTGTAAGTTTGGGTTGAGGAATCGGAGAAGATACTCAGAAGTTCTACAACCCATAAGTAAGAATCCCGTACAGAAGAGAGTTGTAGTATCCGTCCCCGTAAAGGATCTCCGGTCCCAGGTTCGCCACTCCGTCTCCCGTACTATTAACAAAAAATCAAGGAGTTACGATGCAAGCGAAGAACTTTCTCGCGCCCTGCCAGCTTGGTGTTGGCCTACTCTTCCTGATTCTGGCGGCATCAGTGGCGGCGCAGACAGATGAAACTGTCGGTTCGATCAACGCGCCCGCGGTCACGACTACAAAAATTCCCGCCACCTTGTTCGGAATGTCTGCCCACGATGGCGTTCTGTACGGAACGCCCTGGCCAACCATGACAATAACCGGTATGCGGCTCTGGGATTCCCACGTTGCATGGGGACAGATCAATACCGCGAAGGGCGTGTACAACTGGTCCTCAATGGATGGCTGGTCGAGCGCCGCCAAGAGCCACAACAGCACGCTGGTTTACACGTTTGGATGGACTCCGGGGTGGGCGAGTTCGAAATCGAATGACAGCAGCTGTGACATGGCGAATGGAGCCTGTGATCCTCCGAACGACCTAAACTCAGGCGGTACCGGAAGCGATCAACACTTCATCGACTTCGTGACAGCGATTGCGAAGCGCTATTCTAGCATCACTTACTGGGAGATGTGGACTAAACGCGGCGTCGGTGGCCGGAAGTGACGAGGGGGATTGAATGAGTGCCGAAGATGACGATCATTGAGCTGGCACATGTGCCGTTCGACAATGTTCGTCAAACTGCGATTGAAGTGACTTCTGGTACTCCTCGCGGTTGGGGCGATGACCAGAAGTCTGTGCTCTGAACGAAACGCCGATACATGCGGTGCAGGTGGCCTCTACGGGAATGTCGCCCAGCCACTTCGTGACACGGATCGTAGGCTTTTTCATCGGACCATCCGGGGCGTGCGCTTCACTTCGCCTGCAGACTTTCGAGCATTTTTTGATACGTGGGCTGGAGCTGCGAGAACTGCTTTTCCGGGGCGATGAAGACGACGCTCAGCATGCCGCCGTTCGGACGCTGCATTGTGACCAGCCAATCGCGCTCAGCGACGGCTTGACCGCCTTCCTGAACTGGAGAATTGCCCGTCAGCAAAGTCGAGAGGGCATCAGCGCCCGCGACCTGAATCTTGCGGGGGCTCTCGAAAACCTTCAGCCCGGGGTTTGTTTGTTGCAGGTTCTGAATCAGGCTTAGCGTCGCATCATTGATGGAGGCGGCGTCGGCATTCTGGACGGTCGAAGCGATTGCGCCATAAGCGATCGCGTTTTGTCCCACTCCAGCCGACGGGGCGATCGTAGCTGAGTTCTGTCCCGCTGCGGCCTGCCAGTTGGATGGATACGAGATACTGAAATCAGTCGCCTGGAAAGTCTTGAACTCCGCACTCGGAGCCACCTGCTGGTAGCTCACGTTGCTGACGGTCGCTGAATCGGGGGATGCGGCAGGCGGTGTGTCGGGCGATTCCAGACCGGGTGGGATGGCACCGGCCTTGCGGTTTTGTTGTGCCCAGAGTCCCGTCTTAGCGCCTTCAGCAATTTCCTTGGCATTGTATGCCTTGATAGCTTTGGCTTGGTCTTTCACTTGAGCGAACTGCTTACTGCTTGCGAGGTACTGTTCGGAAGGCCAATTCGCGATCTCTTTATCGACCGCTTCGACGCGGTTGCCCGGATTGGGGTGATCACTGAGAAACTGCGGTCCTCCGTTGCCCACCAACTTTTCAAGCTTCGCGAAGAATTCTGCCATTTGGCGGGGATCATACTGTGCTTTGTACATGATGATGGCGCCGACCGCGTCAGCCTGGGCCTCGTCGCCACGGGAATACTTCATCAGGATGGTTCCTGCGCCGAGCTGGATTCCCATTTGGGCAAGGTCCCCGGCAGCGCCTCCGAGCAGGCCACCGAGGGCGCCAAGAATATTGGCCCATTCGCGCTTGGGAGCCTGCTTCGCCGAATGCTGCATGTAGACGTGAGACATCTCGTGCGCCAGCACGCCCACTAACTGTGCCTCACTGTCGGACGCGTTGATGGTTCCGACATTCACAAAGATGGGGCCTCCCGGAAGCGCGAATGCGTTGATGTCGGTTTGCTGGATGACGTGAAACTGGTATGGCCAGGAATACTTGCCGGGTATCACGGTCTGCAGTTTCTTGCCCAGTTGCTGAACGTACTGGGTCACGGGGCTGGAGTCGGGCAGGACCGGCATCTGCTTATAAACTTCCGCCGCGGTCTTCAATCCAAGCTGCTCCTGTTTTTCCTTACTCATGCCGGGATGGCCCGGGTCGGGCAGTTCGGGCGCCACCACTTCCTTTGCGCACCATGCAGGAACTGCTAGGAGCAATGCCATGAAGAGTGACAACATTCGGGTGGAGAGTGCGGAGTTCATATTCATATGCTCCTAAAGAACGCGGAGTTTCGCAAGCCCGACCGCCTTTCTGATGTTGATTCGAACCTGCGGGATGCAGTCGATACCGACTAGCGCCCTGGGCGGGACCGCGGTTTGGACCCCATCGGTGTCTTGCAAGGTTCCGGCGAGTACCGTGAACAACAAGCTTTCTGCTAGGCTGGGCACAGCCCCGTTGTTCTTTGCAAACCGCACGGTTTCGGCCGACATCGGGCAGCGCGCCATGCTCAAGGGATCTCCGCAGCAAGATCTGTCTGTTCTCACGAAAACGAAGAATGGACTAGTGTTTCTGACCGCGAACGATTGGCACCTGATTGCCGATAAGGCGACGCGATTGCAATTCAAGGCCGGGGATCCGATTGTGCAAAGAGGGCGGCGCACGCACGGCATCTTTGTCGTGCTCAGCGGGACTGCTGCGGTACAGATTTCCGGACAAGGCGCTGAGCGCCCAATCACTATGGGCCAGGTGTGCGGCGAGATTTCGTTCCTTGATGAACTTCCGGCCACAGCCACCGTCGTCGCGAGTGAACCGGTCGAAGCCTTGTATCTCGATCGACCGCTTCTGCAGTCGTTGATCGAACTTTATCCGCACCTCGGATCGCGCTTCTATCACTCACTCGCAGCGATCCTTTCGCATCGCCTGCGCCAGATGATTGGCAGTCCCGCTTTGGAAGAGCCTACTGCAACGTCCGCTTCCAAGAAGGCTGCAAAGTAGCTGGGAAGCGCTCTGGGTATGCTAGCCTGAATGTCCGGCTGAACGGCTGCACCTGTGGCTACGTGTCCGGGTTTTCTCGCATGATGGATCCCCTCAACTTACGACTGGCGCTGATCTCGGCGGTGGCGCTGGGATTTCGCCACGGGCTCGACTACGACCACATTGCGGCGATCACGGACATCAGCAGCGTGCAATCCAAGGCGCGCGACGCAATGAAATATGGGCTCCTCTACGTGGGAGGCCATGCCACGACAGTCGCCATTCTGGGAGCTGCGGCGGTCATGTTCCGGATTGCCTTGCCACCGGCAAGTGATCGCTGGGCCGAGCGGTTGGTGGGAATCACGTTGCTTGTACTCGGGCTGTATGTGCTGGGAACATTTTTTCGTCCGGGTAGTCATGCTCATGGTCCGCGCACTCGAATCACATTGCTGTTGAACGGTCTGCTCTGGATTTATTGGCGGCTGAGCTTGATTTTTGGTGGCACCCGGGTGGAAGCTCCGCAGGTGTTCAGGGATGGATACGGAACGAGTTCGACGTTTCTCGTCGGAGTCATCCATGGGCTGGGCGCAGAGACACCCACTCAGATCCTGCTTTTCCTGATGGCCGCGAATCTCGGCGGGACGGGCGCGGGATTGCTGGGGCTCCTGATGTTTATCGTGGGACTCGTGGCCATGAATACGCTGATGTGCGCGTCGGCCGCAGGTATCTTTTCGGCAACACTCGCGCGGCCAAATGCGCTGCGTGCAGTGACGCTGATGACCTCGGCGTACAGCATCGTGGTGGGAACGATGTTCTTGCTGGGATGGGCGTGGAGACTGCCTTCGTTAACTGGCTAGGCCGCGCTCGCGTTGTGGCATTGGAACGGATCGATGGAGCACTTTTCATCGCCTCTGCAGGGCAAGTTCGCCCGTCAATTCGCGCAGGATTGGGTTGATGCGTGGAATAGTCACGATCTCGAGCGGATCATGTCGCACTACGACGATGAGGTGACGCTTACCTCTCCGGTCGCATTGAATCTTCTGAAAAACGGAGACGGCGTGATCCGCGGCAAAGCCGCGTTGCGGGCGTACTTTGCGCGAGGTCTGCAGGCCTATCCGCAGCTCCGATTCGACTTGCTCGACGTCCTCTGGGGGGTTGACACAATCGTGCTGTGTTACACGAATAACGTCCGCGGGAGCAAGACCGCCGAAGTCATGCAAGTGAGTTCGGCAGGGAAGATAGCGCGCGTGTGGGCGAATTACGATCAGTAGCGCAGAGTTTGCGCTTCGAGTCAGTGCATCTCATTTGATCCCGACGTAGACATCCAGCTGCAGATTGGCGGGGTCCCGGGCTCGCTCGTCATAGAGTTCGTAGTCGGCCTGATACAGGCGATCGGCTCCGAGGGCGTCCTTGGGCAGGGAATTGATCTGCATCCACACGGCGGGCACGACTTGCGGCGCTGGACCTTTCTCGGATGTGAACACTGCAAATTTGCCGCCAGGGATTTTCTTCGCCACCATGCCAGCCGGGACGTCCGCATCGGAGTTCACTCGCGCGCCGAGTAGATACGTGTACTCACCGTTGTGATCGCTGGCGTAATCGGTGTACACGGCAACAATCGAGGAGTCAGATTTATTGGGAATCTTGCCGATCAGACCTTCCTGGAACAAGCGCATCCACTGCTTGGGAATAACTCCATCCGTCGTCATCTCTTTCGCGTTGCTGGTGCGCGCCGCTATCCCTACCATCGTGAACCCATCCTGCTGAACAACCTTCGGATTCATTGCCTCGCCTTTCAATTTTTTCGATTGCTCGACTGCATTGTTGTTCTTTGGATTCAGTTGCAGTGACTTCTCATAATTCTGGATTGCCAGGTCCTTCTGGCCCGTTTTCATGTACGCTTCGCCAAGACTGTCGTAGACATTCCCGGACTGCGGGAACTCCTGCACATTCTTCTGAAACACCGTGATCGCATCGCTCTCTTTATCGCCATATAGCAACCGGTATCCCAGGGAATTGAGCATGAACTCATTGACCTTGGAGCTGTCTTGCGCCTTCAGATCGTCATACTGCGACAGAGCTGCCGATGTTCCCCTGAGCTTCGCAATCAGGAACAACTGATCTCCCGGATCGTCTTGCGTTTTGTAATTCCAGGCATACTCTTTGGCGACGCGCTTCAGAAGTTGGTTCATAACCGAGATTCCGTTGTCGGAGTCCGCCATCATCGCGACCCCGTTTCCGGTGTCGGCATTCATGGTCAGAAATGCCTGAAATCCTTCATCCGCCCCGTTATGTCCGAACTGCCCGGGGTTGTCCTTCTCCAAAAAGAAGCCCAAGCCCACGTCCTTCATGACCGGCGTGAGCATCTCTTGCGTCATCTTCTGGGACAAGATGTGATTTGCTTTGCCCTGCTTCGATAACGCAATCTCGATTGCGAACTTCGCCAGATCGGTTGGCGTGGTCCACAGTCCGGCGGCCGCCATTTCCGGATAGATGTGCCACTTCCCATGGACCGGCTTACCGTCGCCATACGCGCCGCCTGCTGTCATTGCCGCACTACCGGCAGGCAAAGGCTGCTCGTAACTGCTGTCGGTCATGCTGATCTTGTCGAGTACGGTTTCGCGCATGAGGGCAGGGAAGAGCTTGCCCGTGACGTCGCACATCAGCAATTGCTCGATGGTGACTCCGCCTCCGGAATAACGCCAGTTGGTGCCTGGGATGGTATCGACTCGCACGGGCTCCGTGTTCGCGGGACGCTCGCCATTGAGCACCTGCACGATCGAAGGCGCGAGCGCATCGACGTCGTATCCGGGAAACCCGTGGACGGTTGTGCCTGCGGTATGCGACATGAGCCGCCGCAACGTGACCTTCTCGGTTTTCGTGAATTCGTTGGCCGGCACCTTCCAGGTTTTTAGCTTCCGATTGACGTCTTCATCGAGCGAGAGCTGGCCGTGCTCGACAAGATATAGAGCCGCGGTGGCCGCGACCGGCTTGCTGATGGATCCCGCCTGAAACAATGTCTTGGTGGTTACCGGAGTGGTCGATCCCGGGACGATTACGCCATAGGCCTTCGCGTCAACGATCTTGTAATTCTCGATGACGGCGATGCTCAGGCCCGGCACATTGAAGGTCTTCATCAACTCAGAAAGGCTCAGAGTCGCGGGCGCTTGCCCCGCTGGGGCGGACAACTCCACGGCAACCTGCTCCACTTTCTGCAGGCGAGAGGAGGTTGGCTCCGAGGCCGCATGAGCGTTCCAGAATTTGCGGGAGGAAAGACTAGTACAAGTAAGAAGCAGGGCGAACACGAGGGCGACAACGTTCTTGGACGGTCGGACTGGAAAGCGCCGCATAGAAATCCTTTCGGACCGAATACTACACGTTTAGACGAACAGGTTTGAGCGACTTCGCCGCTCTCCGGTTCGCTCATATCTTTGCCAGGAACTGCAGCATATCCGGCGCTGTCCAATCGATCGCACCAATAAACTTCCGCCGCATTGCGCCCGTTCGGTCGATCACGTAAGTCTCAGGAAACTTGAATGTTCCATATGAATTCGCGGTCTTCTGCGACGGATCGCGTACGGTGATCAAGTCCACGCGGTGATCCTTCAGGAACTGCTGATATGCCTTCTCGTCTACATCGACGCTGACTGCCACGACGGTGACGCCTTTGGCCTTCATACGGCGCTGCATCTCGACCAGCGAGGGCATCTCTTCGACACACGGCGGACACCAGGTCGCCCAGAAATTCAGCACCACGATTTGCCCCCGATATTGACTCAGAGTGAGGGCCCGATCGGAATCCTTCACGGTGAAATCGGGAGCCGTCGATCCAATTCGCGGCGGCCGAGATCCGCTGTAGCAGCCTGCGAGCGTGATCAGTAATAGAAGGGATGCGGTAAGCGAGCAGGAACTGAGTCGCGACACGCAGCTATAATAATAGACTCACGAGAAGGCAGACGGGACCGCGTACAAAGGTGCAAGCTTCAGCGCGTCAGGCGTTTGCGGCTGTTCTGACAGTTTGTAGCCAGCCGGCTCTACGCGACAGAACTTTCGATCATGGTCGAAACATCACTATCCGGGCATTCGCAGGTTTCTGTCATCATCCCCGCGCGTAACGAAGAAGAGAATCTGAAATCCTGCCTGGAATCGCTGATCGCGCAAACGGGAGTTTCGTTCGAAGTCATTGTCGTTAACGATCACTCGACGGACCGCACACGAGAGATCGCGGAGTCATATCCAGAGATCCGAGTCATCGATGCCGGGCCTCTCCCGGCAGGCTGGACGGGCAAGAACAACGCGGTCACAATGGCGGCCCCGGCGGCTCGAGGAGACTGGCTGCTCTTCACCGATGCCGATACGATTCATCTGCCCGGATCATTGGCTCGCGCAGTGAAAGAGGCAGGGGAGAACGGAGCCGACCTGCTCTCTTACTCGCCCGAGCAAATAGCCGTAACGTTTTGGGAAATGGCTGTTCTTCCGGTCGTGTTCGCGGAGCTGGCGCGAGAGTATCCGCCAAAGAAAGTCAGTGATCCCAACTCTCCCGATGCCGCCGCGAACGGGCAATACCTTCTGATAAGGCGTGAAGCCTACGAAGCCATCGGCGGCCATGCCGCAGTCGCAGCGAGCATTCTAGAGGACGTCGCCCTGGCGCGCGCTGCCAAAGCAGCGGGGAAGAGAATCCGATTTCGCTACGCTGCCGATGCAGTCCGCACCCGCATGTACCGAAATTTCCGGCAGCTTCGGGAAGGGTGGACCAAGAACCTGGCAATACTGTTTCGGAATCCTCGCCAGCTCGCCACGACAACTTTGCTGATGTGGCTGCTGCCATGGCTGATCCTCGCAATCGCAATCTCTGGTGCTCGCGTGAATCTGTGGTGGACGGCTTTCGTCGGCAGCTTCCTGTATGTTGGTTTTCGGATAAAGCGTGCAAACTTCACGAGCGGAATGACGCTGCTCGGCGCACTCTTCGGAATGCCCATGTTCGCCTACTTGCTGCTCCGCTCCCGCCGCGCGCACGCGCGCCGTAATGTATCTTGGAAGGGAAGAACCTACGAACCGAAATCAAATTCCGACAGAGCATCTGAGGAGACCACAATCGCCACGGGAAAACTCGCATGAGGAGAGCCGTCAGTTTCATTCTGCCAATTTTCAGCATCGTAGTTTGGGCCACAGTACGCATGCACGCTGCTCCGCCAGACGATGAACCTCACTTCGGCAACACGACGATCGAGGCCGGTCTCCGCCTTGGCCCGCTCAAGCTCGGAGACACACGCGATCGCGCCCTTGAACTTTTTCCAAGAAAAGATATCGATCAGGAGTGGGACGACCCGTGCGGAACGACCCTCGACTGGATCGATAGCACGAACAGCATGGGACACGGCGATGTTTTCGTCCGTATCAACAAGAAGGGCAAGATCTTTCAGATCGAATCCTCGACCACGCGCTTCCAGACCGCCGACGGCATCACAACATTCGATACTCCCGATAAGATAGCCGCCGAATACAAAGACATGCGCTCCTACGTTCTACTCGCTCCACCAAATCCAGCACTCGGCTCGCGCCCGCTGGTGTTCTGGGTTGACAAGAAGAAGGGAATCGCCTTCGCATTCGCCTACGATCGACCGCACCACAAGCGTTACGTGTACAAGGTGATTGTGTTCGAACCGAATAAGGACTTCTGCCCTGAGCAGGAAAAGACGACTTCAAACAACTGGCATCCAATTCGGCCGTATGCGGTCGAGCCGCCAATCGAACTCAGCCCTGAATCGCAGTGAGGGAAACGGATATCTAACATATTGATATTAATATTGATCCCTGTGAATCCGCGTAAATCCGCGGCCAAGAAGTTTGATTGAGGCTATGGTCTATCTAACGCGCAAAGCTGAATTTTCCGCCTCGCACTATTACCATAATCCGGACTTCACGCCGGAAGAGAACCAGCGCTTGTTTGGCAAATGTAATAACCCGAACGGGCACGGTCACAACTACACGCTCGAAGTGACCGTGAAGGGCGAAGTCGATCCGCGCTCGGGATTCGTGGTTGACCTGAAGAAGCTCAAAGAGGTCATGAACCGCGAGGTCCTTGATGCGATGGACCACCGCTTTCTGAACAAAGAAGTTCCGGAGTTCTTCGATCACATTCCGACAACTGAGAACCTGGCGATCGCGGTGTGGCAGCGGCTGCACCCCAAACTGCAGCAGGCGCGCCTGCACCGCGTGCGCGTGTACGAAACGCCCGATTTGTTCGTCGACTTCTACGGGGAGAGTGACTGATAGTCGTAGCTCAATGCTTATTAGTGGCAGCCAAGAATGAAAGCCCATCTTACGCGCCGATATCTTTTCTCCGCCTCACATCGTTTGCACAGCGCAGACATGTCTGCTGAGGAAAATCTTGCCACCTACGGCAAGTGCAACAACCCCCACGGACACGGCCATAACTATGCGCTGGAAGTGACGGTGAGCGGACAGGTCGATCACTCAACGGGAATGGTGTGCAACCTCGTAGATCTCGATGAATGCGTCAGAACGCAGGTTCTAGAGCGTTACAACCTCGAGAATCTGAATTTTCTTGAAGAATTTGGTGTAACCGTTCCGACAACCGAAAATCTATGTATTGAGATCTTCGAAATATTGCAGCGCCGCTTCGCCCACGCGCATCTGGAACGAGTGAGATTAGAAGAAACCATGATGAATTCGTTCGAATACGCTGGAGGAAACGGCGCAGCAAAATAACCGTGCACAAAGAAAGGGAAGCCCAGCCGCTTGCCTATGAAACCAGTCGAGTTAGAAAAAACGAAAGAAGTACCGACGCTCACTAGCGCTACCTACGCGGACCTGGTTCGCGAGATGATAGTCCGCCTGGGTGAAGATCCGAGCCGTGAAGGACTCTCGGCCACCCCAGCACGTGTGCAGAAGGCAATGAAGTTCCTGACCAAGGGATACGACGAAGATCCCGATGCCCTGCTTAAAGGAGCCCTGTTCACCGTCAACTACGATGAGATGGTTATCGTGAAAGACGTCGAGATGTTCAGCCTCTGTGAACATCACATGCTGCCGTTCTTCGGCAAGGTGCACGTCGCATATATCCCAAACGGGAAGGTGATCGGCCTCAGCAAGATCCCGCGCCTGATCGAACTCTTCTCGCGCCGACTGCAAATTCAGGAGCGGCTCACAACCCAAATTGCAGAGACGATCCAGAAAGTGATCCAGCCTCAGGGAGTCGGAGTTGTCATCGAAGCCCGCCACCTGTGCATGATGATGCGCGGTGTAGAGAAGCAGCACTCAGCCGCGGTGACGAGCTCCATGTTAGGCTGCTTCCGGAACGAGCAGGAAACGCGTCAGGAATTTCTCTCACTGATCCGCCAGCGCCCGAACGGGGTGTAGGATAGCGCCCTCTCGCTCATGTTGCAGAGGCGCGCTCACCTCGTCTAGTCACAAGAGAGAGTGCGTTGGATCCGCTTGACGAATCTCGTCAGCCATTGCATCATTCACCCCGTGACCTGCTCAGTCTTCATCGGCACCAGCGTTGACGGATTCATCGCACGCCAGAATGGCGAGTTCGACTTCCTACCCACCGACGGTGGGGAACCACATGGTTACAACGAATTCTTCGCCTCGATCGACGCTCTCGTGATTGGACGTAAGACTTACGAGACCGTGCTGGCTTTTCCCGAATGGCCTTACGGCAAGAAGCCAGTCATAGTCCTCAGCACGAGCAAGCTGGATTTCTCAAAGCTGCGCGGCGCCAATGTTGAAGAAATGTCCGGAGCTCCGGCGGAGATTGTCGCGAAACTGGCGCTCAGAGGATTTCACCACCTCTACATTGATGGAGGGATCACAATCCAACGGTTTCTACGTGCCGGACAAATCCAGCGCCTGACAATCACGAGAGTCCCGGTCCTCATCGGAGAGGGTATTCCGCTTTTCGGCACTCTCCCACACGACATGAAGCTTCGGCACATTGAGACAAACGCATATCCCAGCGGGCTGGTGAAAACTGAATACGAAGTGATCGGTTGACTTGAGTTCACCCGCACCGGCAGCTCACAGCGCGAAAAAGGTCTCGCCATTGAGAAGAAAAGCAACATTACGTCTCACTAACCGAACGGCCCTCATCACCGGCGGCGCGCGCGGCATTGGACTCGCAATCGCTCACGCGCTCGCCAGCGAAGGCTGCAATTTAATTCTCATCGCGCGCAACGAGTCGGCCCTGAAGAAAGTCAGCAGGCAACTGCCACGCACGAGGGCCCTTGCCTGCGACGTCCGCGATCCGCGTTCGGTCGATGATCTCTTCCGGGCAATTCGGCGGCGCTACTCGCAACTCGACATCCTCATCAACAACGCCGGTATTGCTCATGCAAATCTGCCAATCGAAAGACTGCCGTATGCCACATGGAAGGACGTTTTGGCCACAAATCTCGACGGCATGTTCCTTGTCACCCAGGCGTCGCTCCCGTTGATGAAACGGGGAGCGGTCATCGTAAACAATCTTTCGATCGCGGCAACGCGCGTGTTTGCAGGAAATGCGGCCTACAACTCGTCAAAACACGCAGCCTTGGGATTCACAAACACTCTTCGCGAAGAGCTGCGTTCCAAAGAAGTTCGGGTTATTGGCCTACTCCCTGGCGCCACCCACACCGAGATCTGGAACACTCTTTGGCCTCAAGCCCCACGCAAAAAGATGATGACGCCAGACACAGTCGCCAAAGCAGTGCTCGAAGCGATCCTGCTGCCGGCGAACGCAACCGTGGAGATGTTGCAGATACTCCCGACCGCCGGCACGCTATAGCGAATTCCTTGGGTACGTCAGCGGCTTCGTCATCGAAGCTCCCTCCGCGCCAGCCCGCTCTGCTCACTTTCCTTCTTTCTACCGGTCCAACTACAATGTCCGCGCCGGAAATCATTCCAGGAGAAAACGATCCATGCCCAAAGCCGTAGCTGCAGTTCTGCTTGCCCTGACTCTCGCGCTGCCTGCATTGTCGCAGGATGCGATGAAGAAGGACTCGACGCCCAAACCTGCCGATCCACCTTCCAAAGTCGTGATTGATTCGTGGAACGACGTTGGACGCAAACTCATCGCCATGGCCGAAGATTTCCCAGAGGACAAGTATGACTTCAAGCCCACCCCCGCGCAGCGCAGCTTTGCCGAGCAGCTTCTGCATGCGGTAGGGGCAAACTACTATTTCATTAACCCGCTGATTGGCCAGAAGCCTCCGGCTGAGGAAGACCTGAAACGTGACAAGTACAAGACGAAAGCTGACGTTGTCGCAGTTGTGAAGAAGTCGTTCGCAGATGGCGCCGCGGCGCTGAAGGCAAAGGGCGATAAAGGAATGACGGACCTGATCGTCGAGCCCTTCAACAACCAACAGGTGCGCGTCTACGATCTGGCCTACGGATTCATCGAACATTGCGGTGAGCACTACGGGCAGCTGGTGGGCTACTACCGCCAAGCCGGACTGGTCCCCCCGGAATCCCGCCCGAAGAAGTAACTGACTCAATGGGAAATGTGGCGCGGGCGCTCGGGCCCGCGCTGCTTTTTTGGGGTCAAAGGCGTAGCGAGATGGATCCTAAACTCTGTATTTTGGAAATCTGAATTTATTAAGCCTTGATAGCCGAGTCTTACCGGTAGGCGTATGGATACCGTCTCGCCCGTTCCGGAAACAGTTTGATCATCACCACACCCGCTACGAATCCGCCGACGTGCGCCCAGACCGCCACGCCGCCGACGTCTTTGCCGCGTTGAGCAACCGACAACGCGGCTGCCCCTGCAAAGAACTGCAGCACGAACCAGTAGCCGAGCATGACCCATGCCGGGATGTAGAAGATAAACACAAAGAACCACGTGAGCACGCGAGCCCGCGGATAAAGAATGAAGTAGGCGCCGAGCACTCCCGCGATCGCACCGCTCGCCCCCACAGTCGGAACATTCGAGGTCGGGTAGATTGCGACCTGCGTCGCCATCGCCAAGAGTCCAGCGACCAGGTAAAACACGAGATACTTGAAATGTCCAAGGTGGTCCTCAATGTTGTCCCCGAAGATATAGAGAAACCACATGTTTCCGAGCACGTGTATCCAGCTCGCATGCAGGAACATTGAGGTGAGGAAGGGAATTGCGATCAGGGGAAATGGATACCTCGGTGAGCCTGCCAGAAATGCCGCGAGATGCGCCGGCACGACTCCAAACTGCCGTGCAAACAATTCTCCGCTCCGCGGGTCCAGCATTGACTGCAAGAGGAAGATGAGGATGTTCAGGGCAATCAGGAACCCGTTTACGTACGGCGTACTGTAGCGGGGCTGATCGTCTTTAATCGGCAGCATGGGTTATTTGATAACGTAGTGGTGTTGTCTCCGGGAAAGCCGCCGCTCTTCAGACGCAGCGAACGATCTCTCGCAGTAATTCATAGCTGGCCCTCACGTGCATTCGGACCGGCTTAAATACCAACTTACCAGACTTCATACATGAATGGCGTCCTCATCATCGACAAGCCCGCGGGCCTGACCTCGCACGATGTCGTGAACCGCGTCCGGCGCATCCTCGGACAGCGTTCGATCGGGCACCTCGGCACACTTGACCCCATGGCGACAGGAGTGCTGCCAGTGGTGACTGGCGGTTTCACGCGCCTAGCACAGTTCTATCTTTCATCAGAAAAAGTGTACGAAGGCACCATTCGTTTCGGATTCTCCACCGAGACTTACGATGCGGAAGGCGAGCCTACCGGTGAGCCACAGGTGATCGCTCTACAGTGGGAAGCAATTGACCGGGAGGCAGCCCGATTTCGGGGGGTCATTGAACAAATGCCGCCTCCTTTCTCGGCCAAGAAGATCAAGGGAGTGCCAGCGTATAAATTGGCGCGCAAGCACAAAGAAGTAAATCTCAAACCAGTGCAGGTCGAAATCAAGGAATTCGAGATCCTCAGCTGCGATGCAGACCGGGTGCAATTTCGCGCGCGGGTTGGCTCCGGCACGTACATGCGGTCGGTAGCGCACGATCTGGGTAAAGCCGTGGGCTGCGGCGCACACCTCGAAATTCTCCGGCGCACGGCGGCCGCAGAATTCAGTATTGAAGACGCTCACACGCTCGAAGACCTGGCCGCACAAGCCGGGAATTGCTCGGAACGTAGCGGCTCTTCTCCAGGTCTGACAGGAGCGCCTCGCCCCGAAGGTAAGCAGGAGCTACAAGAAATGTTCGTCCACCCGCGCAAACTCCTGCCGCAGTTCCCGTCCGTGTCGGCGGACGAAGCCACTGCCGCACGCATTCGCGCCGGGCGTCCGGTGAATCTTCCGGAACTTTCCCGCGCTCGACAGGTCAAGGTCTTTGCGGGACAACGCGACCTGATCGCGATCGCGACCCGTGTAGCCGGGTCCCTGTTCCACGCCAAGATCGTCCTCAGCGGCGCCGAATAGAAACGTCTCGCATGTTGAGCCTATACTCTCAGGTTCAGGAGACAGCCTTGATGCTCAATCATCTTATGAACACGATGCTTCGCTCGGCCGTATTCATGGTATTGGCGGCCACAATGTCCTTCGCACAAAACGCCGACTTCAAAACTCCTCCACCGGTGCTGGACGTTCACGTGCACGCCATGGATGCCGATTTCCCCGGTATCGCACCGATGTGTCCCAATACGTCGAAGTTCGTCGCGTCGGATCCCAAGACGAAGGAAGAGGCATTCGGCTGGGTGAAGGAATCGTGCACTCCGGCACTCTATCCCGCCGCAAAGGGGGAGTACATGAAGGATGTTCTCTCGGAGATGGAACGCCTTAACGTTACCGCGGTCGTGTTCGGTGATCCCAAGAGCGTTCAGAAGTGGAAAGACGCGGCGCCGGCGAGAGTCATTCCAGGCACCTCGTTCTCGAATGGCCTTACCCCGGGGCAGCGCGAGGCGATCGACGAACTGCGCAAGTACTTTACGACAGGTGGCTTCAAGGTGATGGGCGAGATCGGACTTCAGTACGAAGGCCTTTCGCCCAGTGATCCGTCCGTCGACAGTTACTTCGCGCTTGCCGAGGAACTCGACATTCCCGTAGCCATCCACATGGGCACGGGCGGCTCGGGACGCGCGAACATGACAGTGCCGAAGTTTCGAGGTTCAATGGGAAATCCTCTCCTGCTGGAAGACCTGCTCGCCCGGCACCCCAAGCTACGAGTGCAGGTGATGCATGCTGGCTACCCAATGATCGACAACATGCTCACTTTGCTGCAGGCGAACTCCCACGTGTACGTTGACGTTGCGGGACTCATCTGGAGCTATCCGATTAAGGAAGTGAATCGTTACATCGAGCGACTCGTGGACGCTGGCTTCGAAGACCGGGTCATGTTCGGCACCGACCAACTGATCTGGCCCAAACTGATGTCGTATTCGATTAGCATCATCCAAAATGCAGACTATCTGACAGTGCAGCAAAAGCGGGATATCCTCTACAACAATGGCGCAAGATTTCTGCGCCTGGATACGACACAAGCGAAATAGAGTACGCGGCATCGCGGCAGCCACTCGGGCCCGCGCTCGACTGATATTTTAGTTATACCGCGCCCGAAACCTCGACTTGCGGCTCCGCTACTGTGTGCGGAGTCGCCGCCTTTCGAAACACAGCGGTATAAGCCGAGCCGCGTCCCTTCCGCAACTGTGGCAGATACGTCAGACCATAAAGGAAACTCCCAACAGTCCACTCCATGCTGGCGCGTACATAACGAATTGGAACGACTGATCGCACAAAGGATCGCCAACCTTGTGCACTTTGCATCCGGCTGAACTTGTCTGCGGAGGTGATCTCGATCACTTCGAAGCCATTCTTTTGGGAAATTTCAACCAGCGTGGAAATCGGAAAAAGACACACGTGCCGAGGCGTGTCCAAGTGATACCAGGATTCTTTTAACAGAGAGAATTCAAAGCTCTCTGGGTTCGGCATCGCCAGCAACATGAGGCCTCCCGGAGCCAGCAGATGGCTAGCCTCCTCAATGACTTTCCATGCGTTCGGGATGTGCTCCAAAGAATGCCATGAGATGATCACGTCGAACCCAGGCTCGAGCGCATTCATCACGCCCGCGGGATCGCAGGACTGAATCGCCTTGATCCCAAGCTCCTCGCGCAGAAACTCCACACACCGGGAGTCCATCTCAACGGCCGTGACATCAAAGCCAGCGTCTTTCATGTTTGAGCAGATCACTCCTCGCCAAGGACCGATCTCCAGGCATCGCCCTGTGGACTTGTGCTGCAGGACGGGTTCCGTTCGGTACTTCTCGCCAGCTGCGATGCGCCGCAACTCGGCGGCTGAAGAGGGAATCGGGTCGTATCCGCCCTTATAAAAAGGCGTCATGTCGCCCGGCGGGGACTCCATGAAGATTAATCCGCATGACCTGCATTTGTAGTAATCGAAAGCGGACTCCGTAGTCCGGCGATTTCGATCTCTGGCTGAAAGAAAGTGGGCAGCCTCTCCGTTACAGTAGGGGCAAGCGACGGCTGGATGGGGTGATTCTCGTCTCACAGCAGCCTCCGAGTCGAATACTCCTGAACAGAGAGACACTTCGATGGCATAGCTGGGCTTGCGGGCTGCCGTATCTTTAATGTCCGATAACAGGTATTATGTAAAATGACTGGGGCGGCTTTACGGATCTGCATGGGGGTTCCCATCGTTCGCTAGCAGCCCATGTCCCCGCGCCTACATCTTGTACTTCCCTAGATCTTCGTCGTTCAGGCCTTCGAGCCACTTGCGGAGTTCTTCACTGGTCACCCGGTCCGACATGTTGGCAGCCAGCTTGGAGGTTTTCAGGACCAGTTCGTCGACGAAAATTGGACAATCCACCCGAAGTGCGAGTGCCAGCGCGTCCGACGGACGCGAATCGATGCTGATTACTTCGCCGCTGCGTTCCAGCCAGATCACAGCATAGAACGTATCTTCTTTCAGTTCCGTGACTACGACTTTGTGAACCTGAGTCTCGAGGCCCATCAAGACGTTCTTGATGAGATCGTGGGTCATGGGCCGAGGAGTCGCAACCTTTTCCATCTCCAACGCAATCGCGTTGGCCTCGTACACGCCAACCCAGATCGGCAAGACAGTCTCGCCCCCAACATCCTTCAATATGACGATTGGCATGTTGCTGACTGGGTCCATCATCAAGCCGCGGATTGTCATTTCGACTTCCATCAGGACCTCCGAATTCTCCTTATACCACCTGTTCGCCTGCGAGGCTGTTGGGAAAGCTGCGGGTCACCAGGACCTGCGCATAGCTCCCGATCTGAGGGGTGATGCCAATCGTGTTCGTGAAGTTGAGCGTTTTGTTTTGCGAGGTACGCCCAACCCATTGGCCCTTTGACACGTTGTGGGCTTCAACCATCACTTCAGAGATGGTCCCGATGTATTTCTGGTAATTCCTTAGTTGAATCTCTTTCTGTTTCGTCATCAGCAGTTCCAGACGGCGCGACTTCTCCTCTTCCGAAATCGCATCTTCCAAGCCTAGGGCAGGAGTATTTGGCCTAGCGGAATATTTGAATGTGAACACCCCATCGTAGCCGACGTCGTCGAGCAAGCTTAAAGTCTGCTCGAAGTCTGCTTCGGTCTCTCCTGGAAATCCGACGATCACATCTGTTGTGATGCTGATTTCCCGCTTTGCGGCTTTCATCCAAGTGATGCGTTCGAGATATTGTTCGCGGGTGTACAGGCGCTGCATGGCGTCGAGCACACGCGTCGAGCCGCTTTGGACGGGCAGATGCACGTGATCGCATAGCGTGGGCACGGCATCAATGGCTTCGACGATATCGCGTCCGAAGTCGCGTGGGTGAGATGTGGTGAAGCGCACCCGCCTGATCCCGAGAACTTCACCGACCGCAGCCAGCAATTCTGCGAACGACTTTTTGCCTGCCGGGTCCTTGTAGGAATTCACGTTTTGGCCGAGCAGCTGGATGTCGGTATAGCCGAGATCGGCCATCTGGCGCGCCTCCACGAGCACGGAGTCTGACGTTCGGCTGCGTTCCTTCCCACGCGTGAAGGGAACGACGCAGTAGGCGCAGAACTTGTCGCAACCTTCGATGATGGTGATGTACCCGCGATGCGGGTTGGTACGGGCCGTGTACTCGGTTTCGAAGCATTTGTCGGTCTGGCGGTCGTCAAGGCCGGTAATTCGAACAAGAGGGCTGCCGGCTTCTGGCTTCCGGCTTTCAAGGTTCTGGACGGCGGACTTCCCTTCCAGCTTCATCAGCATTTGGGGGAGATTCGTGTACGATGCAGAGCCGCAAACCAGTGACACGTGTGGCGCGCGCTCGAAGATCTTCTCGCCCTCCTGTTGCGCTACACAGCCGAGTACGCCAAATTTCTTTCCTTTTGCCTGCAGCTTCTTAAAATCGGCTAGGCGATGGAATACCTTCTGTTCCGCCTTGTCACGGATCGAGCAGGTGTTGTAGAGAATCAAGTCGGCCTGTTCGACTGTTTCCACCTGGCGATAGCCCTCCTGCATGAGCGTCCCGATGACTTTTTCCGAGTCATGGACATTCATCTGGCAGCCAAAGGTTTCCAGGTAGAAGGTCTTTTGCGAATCCCCAGACATATAGCGTCAGTATAGCGGCGGGGAGTGACTGGTGCCAGCGTGAGGGGATGTATTCAGGCTCTCGGGCGAGGTCTTCAAGTTACAAAGTTGGCGGAGGCCCACCATTCGCGACCCCGCTAAATGATGGGCCCCTCGCCATTCACTTGTCAGGTTAGGGCCGCGCTTCGTAAACGATGTTGAACGGCGTTTCGGTTGCGCGGCGGAAGCGGCTGAATCCGGCCGTGGTCACGACTTCTCGAATGCGTTTCTCTCCAGCTTGCGCACCTAGACACAATCCAACTTCCTGGGAGCGTGAACATGGCGTGCAAAGCAGAGTCGAGAAGGAATAGTAAACGCGTCCTACGGGATTGAGATTGTCGGCCAGTCGATCGGTTGCGAAGGGCTCGACGATCATCCACGTGCCGTCTTTCGCCAAGGAATTGCGCACGTGTTGAGCGGCGCCGACAGGATCTCCCATGTCGTGCAGACAATCGAAGACGGCGACAAAGTCATAATCGCGTCCAGGAAACTCCTTGGCTTTTGAGACTTCAAAGGTGACGCGATCGGCGACTCCGGCACGCCGTGCAGACTCGCGTGCTCCTTCGATCGACTTGTCGTGATAATCGAATCCGAAGAACTTGGATTTGGGGAATGCCTGTGCCATGAGCAAGGTAGAAGCTCCCTTGCCGCAGCCGACGTCGGCCACTCGAGCTCCCGCCTCCAGCTTTGCCTTTACATCGTGCAATGCAGGAATCCAGGAATTAGTCAGGTTCGCGGCGTAGCCGGGACGGAAGAACTTCTCGCAGCCGTGAAAAACTTCGTCTGCATGCTCGTGCCAGCCCATGCCGGCACCGTTGCGGAAAGATTCGGCAATCCGGGGGACGGCCGCCAATGAACCCAGTGCCAGTTCAAACGCGCCGGGAAGATATGCAGGGCTGTCTTCATTGGCCAGAGTGAAGGCCTGTTCTTCACTCAAACTGAATTTGCCGATCTTATCGTCGTAGGTGACGTAGCCGCCTGCGGCTTGCGAGGCGAGCCATTCGCGGACGTAGCGCTCATCCGTCTTTGTTCTGGCGGCAAGTTCGGTGGAACTCATTGGTCCGGCGGCAAGGGCCTTGTAAAGCCCCAGTTTCTCGCCGATGACAACCATGCCAGCGTGTACTGATGCGCCCAGATCGGTAACGAATTGCCCGATGAACTGATTCAACTTATCCATGTTGAGGGTTGGAGTTTGCGTCGCACTCATTTACTAGTCTCCTTAGTCATTTGATTTTGGCCTGATGAACCCCAGCTAACGCTGCAGTGTTATTGGTCGTCGCGGTGCCTCACGAGAGGCTTGACGCCGACTTCATCGCAGCAGGCCACGGTGTTGGCTTCGGGGGCACCAACCCAGTTCGGCCGATGCGCAACTGTCCAACAGCGGGGAGAATCTCGCAATGGATAACAGGTGAAAGGATTATCCCCGGCTAACTCACAAAAAAGACGTGACTTAGTACATGACATCCCTGAATCAGACGTCGTGCTATAGTGAGCCATTCGGCCCGGGGAGTCCTTGCGATGGGCGGAGTCATTCCCAGCAATACCCATACTTCTTCCACCTCAGTTGATGCCGGGCCTGTGCGCTTTGGCACCTTTGAGGTGGACTTTCGCACGGGCGAATTGCGCAAGAATGGCCTCAAGGTCAAGCTGCATACGCAACCGATCGCGATTCTAGAATTGTTGCTGGAGCGCCCGGGGGAGATCGTTACCCGCGAAGAATTGCGGCAAAGGCTGTGGGGTTCTGAAACATTTGTTGATTTCGAGCAGGGACTCAACAAGGCCATCAACAAGCTGCGAGAAGCGCTTGGCGATCAGGCGGACAATCCCCGGTACATCGAGACTATGCCGCGCCGGGGGTATCGATTTGTGGGTCAAGTCACGCTGCCTCACCCGGTTCTTGCGGTCATTCCCAAGCCTCCGAAGGAACAAACAAGTAAGGCGCTACCCATTGCGATTGCCGTTGCGTGCGCGATCGTGATAGCGGGAGTCGTTTATTGGGCTGCGGCGCGCAGGTTTGCTGCACGGCCCTCACCCTCGCCGCGTGTAATGCTGGCAGTGCTTCCCTTTCAAAACCTGAGCGGGGACAACAACGAAGACTATTTCGCCGACGGACTCACGGAAGAGATGATTTCCCAACTGGGACAGCTGCAGCCGTCCAGGCTCGGAGTCATCGCGCGCACGTCAGCGATGCGGTACAAAAACACAAAAGAAACGATCGCGCAGATTGGACGTGAACTAGGAGTTGGCTATGTGCTCGAAGGAAGCGTGCGTCATGCGGGATCGCGCGTGCGAATCACAGCACAATTGATCCAGTCTGGCGATCAGACGCATCTCTGGGCAGAGAGCTACGACGCAACGGTCACCGATATTCTGAAAGTCCAAACGGAAATTGCGCAGCGGATTACCGGCTCTCTTCAACTCGAACTGATTCCCGAGCGGGCCAGCAGCAGCGCAACCGCACGCTTTGATCCCGAGGCTTACCGCAAGTACTTGCTCGGACTTGAAGAGTTTCGCAGCGGAACGCGAGAAGGAGAGAGCAAGGCGATCCAGGACTTGCGAGATGCCATCGCTGCCGATCCGGGCAATGCGCGGCTGTACGCCGCGCTTGGCTCGATTTACGCCGCGTCGCACACCTACTTCAAATCGCCCGCCGAGGTGATGCCACAAGCGAAGGAGGCGGCTCAAAGAGCGCTCGAACTCGATTCAAACCTTGCAGGCGCGCACGCGACTTTAGGATACGTCTCGCTATTCTTCGATTGGGACTGGGTTCGCGCTGAGGCCGAGTACCACCGCGCTCTCGATCTCAATCCGAGCCTGCCGGACGCTCAGCTGGGGTATGCAGCGTACCTTGCCACTCTCGGTCATTTCGACGAGGCGGTGTCCAGAATACGGCAAGCGGACTCAGTTGATCCGCTCGCCACTGAAAGCCGTGCCGATGCACTGTGGATCTACTACTTCTCGGGACGACTTCCGGAGACTGTGACCGAAGCCCAGAAGACGATCGAACTGGAGCCGAGGGCGGGACTA
>C688J18823_10000038_pt1 | contig 69175 bp, 55 predicted proteins | sample HopSoiMetagenom1_FD_18823 | JGI IMG/M metagenome (IMG submission 18823)
GCAGAGTGATTTCCGCCGAGCCGAGGGCTACTGGCAGGTACGGCGGCAGCTTCGACGTGATGCCAAAGCGTTCGGCATAGTCGATCACGTTCTTGATGCCGACTTTACTAGCAAGCTTCAATGCTGGAATGTTTCGCGATTGTGCGAGCGCGCGGCGCAGCGTAATGATGCCTTCAAATTTTTCGTCGTAGTTGTGGGGTGTATACGGACCTGATGGGGTCTCGAAGCTCACCGGTTCGTCGAGAATCGTGTCGTCTGGAGTTGCGCCTCCATCGATGACTGTCGTGTACACGTAAGGCTTGAATGAGGAGCCAACCTGACGCAACGCCTGGGTTGCACGGTCGAACTTCGATACGTTGAAGTCGCGGCCGCCGACGAGAGCTTTGATTGCTCCGGTTGTGTTGTCGATGGCGAGCAACGCTCCTTGCCCACCTGAATCTTGCTCCAGGCTCACATGAGCCGCGCCGTTCTGGCTCAGCGTGGCGATCTTCACGTAGCACAGATCCCCGGTTTTAAGGAGGTCGGGGATTTTCTTTTTTGTCCAAGCGACATCGGCCTGCGTCATAGCGGCCGTGTAGCGGCCGAACTTCAGCGTTGCGATTCCCGGACCGGCAGAGGTGACGAGCGCGTGAATGTATCCACCGACTTCGGACTCATCGTCCCAGTCGGGATGGTAGTACTTGTCGATGGTCGCGCCTTCCTCAAGGACGTTCTCGAGATGGCCTTTCCATCCATGGCGGCGCTCGTAGGCAGCAAGTCCGTCGGTCACGGCCTGGTACGCGGCTTTCTGCATATCCACGTCGAGGGAGGTGTAAACCTTGAGGCCTCCTTCGTGAACCTGGTCGGTGCCGTATTTCGCTTCGAGGTAGCGACGGATTTCTTCGACGAAGTAGGGCGCAAGCGAGTTGGAATCATGTGCCAGACGGAGGACGACCGGAGCCTGACGGGCATCAGCCGCTTGTGCGGCTGTGATCTTGCCGTCCTCGAGCATGGCGTTGATCACAAGATTGCGGCGCTTCTGTGCACGATCCAGATGATTGACGGGCGAGTACAGCGTTGGCCCTTTCGGCAGTCCTGCGAGCAGGGCGGCCTCTTCAAGCGTCAGTTGCTTAGCCGGCTTGCTGAAGTAAAACTCAGAAGCGGCTTCGAAACCGTACACTCCATGTCCGAGAAAAATCTGGTTCGCATAGAGCGTGAAGATTTGCGGCTTAGTGAAACGCCGCTCGATCTGGATGGCGAGCATGGCTTCCTGCACCTTGCGCTGCCAGCGGCGATCCGGCGAGAGGAAGAGATTGCGGGCAAGTTGCATGGTCAGTGTGGATGCGCCCTGTACCTTTCCGGCAGATTCGATGTCGCGATACGCGGCGCCGACGATCCGCCAGAAGTTGATGCCGGAGTGTTTGTAGAAATCCTTGTCTTCAATGGAGACGAGAGCGTTCCGCAGGACGGGAGGAAAATCTTCGTAGCTGGCCACCACGCGGCGTTGCAAGGCGAACGATCCGATGACGCGGTTGTGGTCGTCGTAGAGTTCTGTGATCGAACTGGGACGGTAGGCTTCGAGAGCATCGACTTGAGGAAGATCGGTGGTGTAAACGAGGAGAAGCCCCGCCGTCGCGCCTACGAGAACCGAGATCAGGAGAAGAAGACCGAAGAGAACGCGGCCGACGAGACGACGGCCTCCGATTTCGACCTCGGGAAGATTTTCGTAGAGAACCTTCATGTACGGATGAGGTCAGGATAGCACCATGGGCAATGGCGGCAAGGTGACTACAGGGGAAGGCTGAATCCGAAATGCCAAAAGCGCAACACAGAGGACACGGGGAAGCACGGGTACGTTGACCCCTGCATGTGAGAAAGGCACGCTTCATCAGCGTGCCTTGTCTGGGAACTGGCTGAACTGAATACGCTAGCTTGCTTTGCTTTTCAGAACTTCAACCGCTTTATTCAGTTGGTCGTCGACCGTATTCTTTGGCTTGGCTTCGTCCTGAGGCGTTGAGGGATTGTCCTCGTCGTCAGGACTCACGGCTTCATCGAGAGCGTCGGCCACAACCACGCTTGGCGTGACTGCAAGATCCTGAATTGCTTTGCCGCTCGGGGAGTAATACTTCGCGATCGAGAGGATCAGGGCACCACCGTCAGGAAGGTCGATCGTCTTCTGGACAGATCCATCGCCGAAGGTCTTGTCGCCAACAACGTCACCGCGGGCGTTATCGAGGATCGCGGCAGCGACGATTTCAGCCGGACCCGACGTGCCACGATTGACGAGAACTGCGACTGGCAGGTTGGTGACCGCCTTCGCGGGATCCGCGTTGAAAGCTTCACGGGGAAACTTCTGTCCCTGCAGGTAGGTGATGGTTCCGTGATTCAGGAAGAGGTTCGCGACCGCAACGCCTTCACTCTCTTCACCCTCGGCGCAGTTGCGCAGATCGAGAAGGATCTTCTTGGATCCGGACTTCTCCAGAGACTTGATTTTAGACGCGATTTCCTGCGCTTTGCCCTTGCTCAGAGCTTCCGCTTTGATGTATCCGATGTTCGCATCCATCGCCTTTTCGGTGGTCGGCGGAATTCCGACGATATCGCGGGTGATGACGACCTTCTGCGGTTCGGCCTTACGGGCGCGGACGACCTGAACGTTCAGAGTCGATCCCGGGGTGCCGTAGAGCAAGCTGCGGATCTCGGGCAGCGACATATCGCGCGTGCTTCGGCCTTCGATCGCTTCGAAGATATCCGTGGACTCGATGCCGGCTTTCTCAGCGGGAGATCCCGGGAGAACGGATACGACAGCAGCGTATCCGAAACGCTTCGAAACCACAGCTCCAATACCCGCTTTGCCTTCTGCCTTGTGCGCCTTGAAGCTCTTGTAGGCCTCAGGGTTGAGATAGCTGGAATTTGAGTCGAGCGATTCGAGCAATCCGTGCAGGGCTCCGTCGGTTACCTTGGGAATGTTGGGCTCTTCGACGTATTCACTGCGCACGCGGGACAGCACCTCACTGTACACCTGCAGTTGGCGGTAAGAGCCGTCATTGGACGAGGCGTGAACACCGCCCATGGATCCAACGACGACGAACAGGAGTACGGCAAAAGAGGTGACAAGGATCGCTGCTTTAGTTTTCATGGACATCTGCTGTGATCTTCTTCCGGAAGGAACTCACGAACTAAGTTCATTATATCTCTAGATGCGCGGTTCGGTGGCACGGCTGCCCGATTTGTACTCCATCGGTAACGCGGCTCAAGAGCGGAAACTGCTGGAAGACATAACAAAGCGCATTCGGGTCCCTAGGAGCCTGGCTTAAACGTGACCGAGAGCGTCGTCTGGACGGAAACGGGCCGTCCGTTCATGATGTAGGGCTTGAATTTCCATTTCTTTACGCCTTCGATGCCCGCCCGAGCGAAGGCGAGCGAGCCCTGAAGGAACTTGGCGTCCTGCACGGTGCCGTCCCGGGCGATCAGGACCTGCAGAACGACGGTGCCCTGTTGGCCTTTTGCGGTGGAAGGATACTGCAGCGGCGGCTGTTCGGTGAGCAAAGGACGTTCCACGCTCTCGGCTACTGGTACCGGCTCGATAGCGGGAAGGGCGGCATCGGCCCTTTTGAATCCACCGGGATCCGGAGTGTTTGGCGCCATTTGAGACCTAATGCTCTGGGGAATATTTCCGGGCATATTTGGCTGGCGTGGCGGCGCCTGAACCCTGGGCGCGGGGGCCGGAGGGGGCGATGCAGATATTGGCGTCGATGTTTCGGTGTGCGCGGGAGTGCTAACCGGCGCAGTCGTGGAGCCCGGAGATGGCATCGCCGGAGCCATGGCTGGGGACGACGCTTCCGGAGTAGTTTGCGGAACCGTGGCTTCCTTTACTTCTATGGGGCCTGTTTGCGTCGGGTCAACAGGAGCAGCCGCTTGCGCCGGCTGTGACGCGTTCGGGTCGGGATTGGCGGAGTCGGGATTTGGCTTCTTTGCAGTCGGATCTATCACTGGCAGAACCTGGATCTGCGAAGGATCGGTGGTGGCGTCGGGAATAGCTTCCGCAGCGGGCAACTTGTATTCGTCGCCGGGCCGGGAAAAACTCTCATGTGCGACGGGCGACGGCTGCGTAGTGACGGGCTGTGGATTGAGCCATGCGTGCAGCGTGCGTTGTCCGCGAGACCAGAGCGTTCGCATCTGCGGATGCCAAGGCGCTTGCGGAGCTGCGGCTACCGCAATGCTGGCCAGTAGGAATGCCGTGAAGATGGCTCCCTTGCCAATGCGGAAGCCGCTTCGAGGCGTTTCATCTCCAGGGCGATTGCCTTCGATGTAGGCGAAGAGTTCGGCTTCACTCTTCTGCTCGCTCTCGGCGGAGGGAGGCGGCTGCGGTGGAGTTTGCTTCGGCACAACAGCAGGCTGGTCATAACCGAGGAGTTCCGGTCTGTCTTTTGGAACTGGCAGCGGAGCTGCTGCTGGCGCGGACGGACGCGCGATTCCTTTTCGTTTCAGATACCATTCGAGTCCGCGCGGCTCGCCGGATGCTGGCGGAGCCAGTGGCGGCGCTTCCTGCGCCACGGAGGCGGCAACCGGTTCCAGATCTTTCAATGGATCGATTTGGGTATTGGAGGATTGCTCCAGCGAAGGGTGGACATCCGAGTCGGTTACGAACGATCCGGCTGGAGCGACGGGAGCCGATTGCAGGAACTCTCCAGCGCGGAGGGTATTTTCAGTCTTCAGCTGCATCGGTGGAAGTGGCGCGGGTGCCGCCATTCCGGCCGCGGCTTTGGCGCTAAGAACCGCTGCGGACGGTTCGCGGCGGGCGCGCACCAGATCGCGGGCCGTGGTGAGTGTGTCTTTGATCTGAGCGACTGCGAGAGGACGGCGAAGGATCGAGTTCGCGCCAGCTTGCAGCGCTTTGGGCACGCTGAGATCGTCGCTGACAATGGCCAGCGTTATGGGACGCTCGGCGGCTTTGCGGTCGCGGGCGGTAGTGAGCAGCAATTCGGCTTCGGGCTGCTTATCCCAATCGATGATTACGATCTGAAAGGACTCATGGGCAATCTTTTCGGCGGCCGCGACGGCGTCGGCGCACACATCTCCTTGAACGTCGAGGCTTGCCAACACCTGGCCAATCGTCTCGGCGCTTCCTCCATCCGAGGAGAATAGAAAGCAGCGGAGGCCCATGTTTCCAGAGTAGGGGCACCGGGTAACCGCGGCAAGTTACCGAGGTGGACGCAATGGAACCGGCGCCCCGCAACAGTACATGTACCATGGCGGACCGGTAGACTAAAATGCTCGGTTTCTCCCAGCCTTGTTTGTTGGCGTGAATTTCTGCGCCTTCGGAGCGCGGGTCGAGGCACGGCTATGCCCTTGCAGGAACAGAACTACTGGCTTACGACGGTGGAGATGCCGCTAGCAGATGCATCTCGACCGCTGCCGCAAACGGTGGATGTCGCGATTGTGGGTGCCGGATTTACCGGACTCTCTGCGGCTCGTACTTTGGCTAAACGAGGCGCCCGGGTCGCGGTGTTGGAGAGCGAGTCGATCGGCTGGGGAGCAAGTTCGCGTAACGGCGGAATGGTCCTAACCGGGATGAAACTGGGAGTGAACGAGCTGATCTCGATGTACGGTCGGGAACTGACGAGACGGATGTATGCGGCATCGCTCGCGTCAATGGATTGCGTCGAGCAGATTGTGCGGGAGGAAGCAATCGATTGCAACTTCTCCCGATGCGGACACCTGGAAGTCGCTTGCAAGCAGAAGCACTTCGAGGATTACCAAAGGCAGGTCGAGTTGATCGAGGTCGAGTTTAAACACAACTTGCGCGTGGTGCAGAAGCACGAGCTTAGTTCGGAGATCGGGTCCACGGCGTACTACGGCGGGATGGTCGATGAGGTCAGCGCCGGGTGCAATCCGGCGCGCTATGTCGCGGGACTGGCCCGGGCGGCCATGGCGGCAGGCACGGAAATCTTCGAACATGCGCGCGTTGAGAGCGTGGAACGTGACTCGCGGCAGGGGGAAACGGGGTGGAAGATTCATACAACCCGCGGGCCAGTCTGGGCCCATGAAGTGTTCGTGGGGACCAGCGGGTATACCGGAGCCGCGACGCCGACTTTGCAGAAGAAAATCATTCCAATCGGCTCGTTCATCATCACGACCGAAGTGCTGCCCAAGGGACTGGCGAAGGAACTCAGCCCGCGCAACCGGATGATCTACGATTCGAAAAATTATCTGCACTACTATCGGCTGACTCCGGACGGGAGAATGCTGTTTGGAGGACGGGCGGCATTCTTCCCGGAGAGCGAAAGCACGGTCCGTCGGAGCGCAGGCATTCTGCGGGAAGGAATGATTGGAGTGTATCCGCAGCTGCGGGATGCGAGGATCGAGTACGTGTGGGGCGGCACGCTCGACTTTACATTTGACATCATGCCGCACGCGGGGCAGATCGATGGGATGTATTACGCGATCGGGTACGCGGGGCATGGAGTCGCGATGGCGACGTATCAGGGGCAGAAGATCGCCGAGATGATGGCCGGAGATCGGCCGGAGAATCCGTTTGTCGGGATTGCATTCCCCGGGGCTCCGCTCGGGTTGTATAACGGGAGGCCGTGGTTTTTGCCGCTCGCCGGGGCTTGGTACAAGGTGCTGGACTGGGTGAGTTGAGGTTGCCGCTGGCGTTTCTGGTTTTGTACGTCGCCAGAGTCTGGAGGATCATTCTTGCCAACCATTACGCGCTCGGACGACTACGTTGAATATTGTCGCGAGACTGCGAGGAACGCGCGGGATCTTCACGATCTTGCGTTGCGTGGCCGCCGCAACAAGGAAACTACGCGGCGCGTCCACGAACGAATTGTGAAAGAAGTCCAGCTTGGTAGGGATGACGATCTGCTCGACATCGGTTGCGGTGATGGGACGCTGCTGAGGATGGCGAGAAAAACTGGAGTTCACAGCGCGATTGGCTTTCTGGCCACGGACGAAGAGGTCGAGCTGGTTCGGGAGACAGGCGTGGACGTCCGCCAGGCACTGACGGATCGCTTGCCGGTAGAGGACAAAAGGGCGTCGGTGGTCGTCTGCAACAACGTATTGCTGATCGTCCCGCGAGAAGAGATTCCAGCTTCCCTGCGCGAAATGTGGCGGGTTGCGAAGCCGGGAGCGCGGGTCTTCATTGGGGAAATTCCCTTTGTTCCGCAGCAGGATCCCACGCCGAAGTTCAAGAGCCGGCGCGAGACACTCTCGTACCTCTACAAGAAGCATGGGGTGAGGACATGGTTCGGCATGCTGAGGCGGATGGCCTGGTGGAGTATTACGGGCAGTCCGGCGGTGATCAAGCCAGGGACGGCGGTTTCTTTTTACGCGACGGCAGAGGAGTTCATCGGAATGGCGGGGGAAGCCGGGCTGGAACTGGTGCGGTACTGGCAGCACGAAAAGCCTGATGATCGGAATGACTATCTGTTCCGCAAGCTCGCAGAATAGATGCTCGCCGCCTCAGGACGCTAGCTGCGCTTTCGAAGCAGCAAGTAGATCACGGGGCCGATCGCAATCGCGATCATTCCTCCGATGGTGGCGAAGGGGGCGCCTCCCATGAGCGCGACGATTGCCATCAATACCGGCGCGGCCACTACATAAAGCAAACCTAACTTCCCGCCGGGCACTCGAAATGTTCGCGGAAGATTCGGCTGCGAGTGGCGAAGCTTCCAGGCCGAGAGCACCGTCAGGACCGTTGTGGCCGAGCGAAGCCAGATATAGACCGAGATCAACTGTCCGAGGCTCTGCCATGCAAGCAGCGCATAGATAGCAGCGGAGGCGACGATTGCAAGCCAAGGCGTTGCGTAACGCGGATGCTTGCGGGTGAGGATCTGGGGGAGGTATCCGTCTTCGGCCATCGCGAAGGGCATGCGCGTGGTGGTGAGAATGGTGCTGTTCAGCAAGGCGACATTGCCGATCATCGCGGCGAGCGTCATCCATGTGCCTAACCAGGGGCCGCCGATGATACGGGCGGCATCGGAGAAGAAACCCGTGTGCCACTTGTCCCAGCTTCCTGCGGAGGCGAGTCCAGCAAAGGTCGGGAGGAAATAAGCGGCGATGGAAAGCGGAACGACGAGGGCCAAGGCTCGGGGATAGGCCTTCTGCGGATTATCGACTTCTTCGGCTACCGTCGAGAGTTGTTCGTATCCCGAATAGAGCCATAGCCCCAAGGCCAGTCCCACGCCAAAGACTTTGAACGTGGGCTGATGAGGAACAACCCAGGGTTGGAACGGATTATGGTGCCAATGTGCGAGCGCGATGACGATCATCGTCATGACCGGAACGAAGATGGAGATTTCGAGCGCGGTGGCGACCTGGCCGACCATCTGAATGCCACGCACATTGATCCAGGTTAGGAGAGCAATAAGCGCGAGCGAGACCAGGTAGTGCTCCCACCAGGTCATTTTCGGGAAGTAGTAAACGAGGTAGTCGGTAAAGAGGACCGCGTAGGCGCCGCCAAGAAGGAATGATGCGGACCAGTTCCACCAACCGGCGAGGAATCCCCAGAAATCGCCAAAGGCGGCGCGCGTCCAGCGGTAGAAGCCTCCTTCGACAGGCATGGCGGTCGTGAGTTCCGCGGAGACGAGCGAAACGGGGATACACCAGAAGAATGGAAGCACCAGCAGGTAGAGGAGCGTGATGCCGGGGCCCGAAGTTGTGACCATGTCCTCGAGGCCGAACGGGCCGCCGGTTGTATAAGAGAACATTACGAAGACGAGATAGAAGAGGCCTGCCTTGCGCAATGTGGAGGATTGGGTTTGGCTCGCCAAGGAGATTTCAGATTGTTGGTTTCAGATTGCAGATTTCGAACGGCAAGACGAATTGGGCCAAATCTGCAATCTCAAATCTGAAATCTGAAATCTATTTACGCGGCGAACATGCCGCTGAGAGCGCCTTCCAACTCGAGCAGTTTGCGTTTTATGTCGAGGCCGCCACCGTAGCCGCACAGGGTTCCATCCGACGCGATCACACGGTGACATGGGACGACGATCGCGATTGGATTACGGTTATTGGCCATGCCAACGGCCCGAAATCCTTGAGGACGGCCGACTGAGCGAGCGATATCGGCATAGGTTCGGGTTTCGCCGTAGGGGATCGCGAGCAGCGCGCGCCAGCATGCGACCTGGAATTCTGTGCCGCGGAGATCCAGAGGAAAGCTGAAGTCGCGGCGCTTGCCTTGAAAATACTCGTGAAGTTCGCGGACGAATGGCTGAACGGCCTCGGACTCGCTGAAGCGAATGCCGTTCGGCTCAACTCGAAGGTCGCGCGGATTCGGACGGATCGTCTGCTGTCCGGGCAGGCGCTGATCGAATTCCAGCGCCACCAATCCGCGTACTGACACAGCCAGGAATAAAGGGCCGACCGAAGATTCGACGGTGGCGGACTGAAGTGTTTCGAGCATAGATCGCGGCAGAATTACTGCGGATTACGATAGCATGCCTGGGCAGATGTGGTCCCATGGTCTGGGCTGGTGGTTGACAGAATGGCCTCGATAGCCCACAGTAAGGGGCTGCAAAATTGCTTGGATAGCTAAGGATTGAAAAAGGCCCTCCTCATCCTGGCGGCGGTAGTGCTCACGCCGGTGCTGGTCGTCAGCCTCGTGCTTGCGGCCGGCGATTGGCACAACGTAGGGAAAACCGAAGCTGGGGATACATTGTCGATCAGCTCGGTGCATCTCCTGAAGAATAATGTGCGAACGGCGCTCGTGCGGGTGGAGTACAAGAATCCGACTCAGCTTCCGCAGGGCGGACCTTTCGTCGAGATGCGAGCGCGTGTGCGATTCAACTGTTCGAACGGCCAGGCGAGTCCCACGACTCAATGGTTTTACAGCCGGGATCACAGCGGACGTTTTGTGGTGAGCAAGAAAGCAAATCGCGACGATCAGTTCGGCAAAGCTGCCGAAGGCGGATTTCTCGAGTTGGTGAGCAAGGCCGTCTGCAGTCAGGGCAAGTAGTCTTCCATCCATTCCCTTTTCAGAATTTTGCACAGCCTCTGGCACCTCCGTAACCACCGAACTACTTCCACGCGTCCGGCTTTGCGCTTATCCTGAGAAAGAAAACGGCGAGTCCCGCGCCGATTTCGCCTCACCTCCTATGGATCCAGTTCGACTTTATGGGCTCGTGGCAACCGGCAGTGTTGCCCTGATTGGCGCGTACGCGTTTCTGCGGCGGAAGCCGAAGAATCCGGACGAGTTGGAGAAGGAGCGACGCGGCTGGCTCGAGAGTACGGGCCGCATCACGGATGGGACGGTGATCGACGTACAGGAACTCGCGACTGCGGCCAATAAGCATCATTCCGCTGTCATGCTGATCTACAAATACGACGTTGCTGGCGTTTCCTATGAGTGCTCGCAGGATGTTACGTACCTCCGCCAGTGGATCAATCTGCATTCGTGCCGTCTGGGGCTGCACACGTCGGTAAAGTACGACCCGCAGAATCCCGGGAATTCTCTAGTGGTGTCGGAGAATTGGATGGGATTGAGGCAGTAGACCCGGCGGCCAAATCTGTAAAGATCACTTAATCTGTGTGACGGGTTCGAAGCCGATCAACCCGCGATGGGACGGGTTCGTGACAGGCCGGCGTTCCACCTGATCCTCCGCAATTTTCCAGCGCTGAAGTTTGTCCGTGAGAACTCTTCTTTCACACCCTTGGAGCTTGGCTTTCTTTCCGCTTTTCAGCACCGCTTGCGTCGTGGGCTGCAATGTTTCGCCGCTTCGCGGCTCCATCTAGCCTTATTGCATGTTAAATCCGCAATACGAGTTCTCCCGCACAAGCCCTGCCCTGATTTCAGGCAATGGCGGCACGAGTAAATGACCCCCCGGAAAAACTCCGACCCGGCGAAATGCGACCACTAGGGTTGAAGCCTTGTTCATTTTGCTTCACGGGGCGTTCAAGGCGCCGCTCTTCCCCGGGTGCCCCTAGGCATTCGTTTCAGGGTACCGCCTGTACGCTATTGCCAGGAAACGCGGATTGCGGCGTTGTGTTTGTCGAAGGTGAGCTGGAGGGACTTGGTATCGCCGCCTACGAAATCGGCCGAAATCGTTTTAGACAGATCAACGGTGTGGTCTGTCGCTAACGCACGGAATCGAAGGACATGTCTGCCCGCAGGAACCTTTAGAGTTTCCGAATCGATGCCGCGGATACCGTTGAAGACAACCAGCTTTTTCTGTGCGCCTCCATGAAGAGGGCGCGTGAGTATCAGCTTGTCATCGACCCAGATAAACAGAGTGGCGTCTTTGAATTGATGTTGAACGGACAAGTCGAGTGTGGAAGACGGAACAATCACCGGAGTCGTGCTGCGCGGCGTTTTGGATGACGCATGCTTCGAGTTCGGGGCTGCGGTAGCTTGCTTTACCTGAACNGGCACCGTCGTCTGAGAAGCAGGAGCAGGAACAGCAGGAGTGCTCAGATCTGCCGCCGGGTCTGAACCGTTCTTGGGCGAATTCACAAACACTCGCGACTGCACGGCGACGATGACTAGCAAGAGAACCGTGGCCGCACCGAGGATCAGATCGCGAACCGGAGCCTTCAAAAGGAATTGCCTCAGGGCACTTCCGCTCTCCGCTACTGCGATTGCGGGGCGCGTGCCCGAGCCGGTCTTGGCAACGCTTCGGAGGCCTGTCGATCCGGTGCCAAAAGCGGTCATTGCTTGTAGAGAAGACGTCGTAGACCCGGGCTTATAGAGTTGAAGCAACTGGCGAAGATCTTCCGCGAACTCGCCCCCTGTTTGATATCGCTGGCCAGGCTCTTTGGCCATCGCTTTGGAAATCACGGCATCGAGTTGAGGCGGCAGGTTCAGGTCGAGCGCGCTGGGTGCAATCGGTTCACGGTTCGCGACTTTAAAGCACACCGTTGTAGCGCTGGTTCCCTGGAATGGCGAGTGGCCGGTCACCATCACATAAAGAATGACGCCCAGCGAGAACAGGTCGGAGCGGCCGTCTACGCCTTCTCCGCTTAACTGTTCGGGAGCCATGTACGCCGGAGTACCGAGAACGCGTCCCGGCAACGTGAAATGGGCGAGGTTCAGTTTGGCGATGCCAAAGTCGGCTATTTTTGCATGGCCATCCTTCGGAACGAGGATGTTGGCTGGCTTGATGTCGCGATGAACAACCCCTTGTCCGTGTGCGTACTCGAGCGCATCGGCGATTTCGCTTGCCATCTGCAGGGCAGTCACGAGTGCGAGCTTCTTCTCGCGCCCGAGCACACGATTCAGCGTTTCGCCAGGAACGTACTCGAGAACGAGGAAGGGATCACCGTTCTCGGGATTCTCGCCGACATCAAAAACTCCGACGATACCTGAGTGATGAAGGCGGCCGGCAGCTTGGGCCTCATTCATGAAGCGGAGGCGAAATTCTTTCTCTTCTTCGGGTTCCTGGCCCCAAAGGGAAACGGTTTTGACGGCGACAGTGCGGTCGATCTGGGGATCGCGGGCTTTGTAGACGACGCCCATGGCTCCGCGGCCCAGCTCGGCAAGGATCTCGTACCGACCAAACCGTTTGGTTTCGGCATTCTCCATTGACAGACCTCAACCCGCAGCCGCAGTCCTGCCGCATAGCTGGAGGAGGAGTGTCCATATGTTAGGCCTTGAAGACAGTGATTTGGCGCATTCTTTGAGCGCACTCATTACTCTGGTAATTGCTGATTTGTGGTGAAAGCAAGCCATTTGGCAAAAGGCGAGCGGGACTGCTGCAGTGTCGAGGAGACGGTGGCCGGGATCACGGTCTAGTGTGACTTCAGGCACTTCCCGGTGTGACCATCGCGTCTAGGATTTCTCGAAGGTGTGTCTTCGTGTCTACGCTACAGGTAATTCCGGGTCAGGCTGTATCGCACTATCGGTTGCTTGAGCGCCTGGGCAGTGGCGGAATGAGCGTTGTGTACAAGGCCGAGGATCTGCGACTGGGCCGACATGTTGCGCTGAAATTTCTGCTGGATGACCTTGCCGGCGATTCGCTGGCCTATCAGCGATTTCTGCGGGAGGCGCGCGCCGCCTCGATCCTGAATCATCCAAACATCTGCACAATTTTCGAAGTCGGCGAGCAGGAGGGAACTCTGTTCATCGCAATGGAATGCATGGAAGGACATTCCTTGCGTGAAGTGCTCCGTGGGGAACCTCTGGAACTCGACCGGTTTCTGGAGCTCGCCATTGAGGTGGCCGACGCACTGGACGCAGCCCACAGCCGGGGCATCATCCATAGAGACATAAAGCCCGGGAATATCTTCATCACCGACCGCGGTCACGCGAAGGTGCTGGATTTTGGACTGGCGAAGATCAACTCCGATAGTGTTGTCGGCGCCCAAAGCACGGTGAGCAGCAGCAATTTGACCAGTCCGGGAACAGCGTTGGGCACCGTTACTTACATGTCACCCGAGCAGGCACTCGGAAAGGAGCTTGATCCGCGCACGGACTTGTTCTCGTTCGGAGTCGTACTTTACGAAATGGCGACCGGGATCCTGCCATTCACCGGGAATACAACTGCCGGCATCTTCGAATCCATCCTGCACAAGACGCCGGTTCCTCCGGTTCGTCTCAACCCGATGTTACCGGCTGAATGTGAGCGGATCATCCAAACTGCCCTAGAGAAGGACAGGGACGTGCGTTATCAGAGTGCCTCCGAGGTGCGTGCAGATCTAAAACGGCTGAAGCGCGATACGGATTCTGACAAGATTCTAGCTCTAGAGGGCAACATCTCACGAAGTACAACGACAGCAACCACTGACAAACGGCATTGGAGCAAGTGGATCACTGGAGTAACGGTGCTGATCGTTTTGGCGGCTGCTGGCTGGCTCTTTCGGCCCCGCTCGGCGGTGAAAGTGTTGGCCCTGAAGCAGGTCACAAGGGATGGCAGCGTCAAGGAGAACCTTGTCACTGACGGAGCGCGCATCTACCTCTCGGAGTCGTCTGGCTCACACATGGTGTTGGCGCAAGTTTCAGCTGCTGGAGGAGAGACTTTCCACGTTGCGGTGCCCTTGACGAACGTGAGCGTGTGGAGCATCGGCGCGGATCACTCGTCGTTGCTGATCTCAGAATCTAACGGTGGGTCGGCTTCGAAGTTCTGGTCCCTGCCCCTGCCGGCAGGATCGTTGCGGCGCCTCGACAATATAGTTGCGAAGGAGGCGGTCTGGTCGAGGGACGGACGCCAGCTTGCTTTCGTCAACGGACTGGATATGTTCCTGGCCGATGCCGATGGTAACCACGCGAGAAGGATTAAGAGCTTCGACCAAATTCCGACAAGTTTGCGCTTCTCACCGGATGGCAGCCGTCTGCGGTTCACCTTGAAGCCTCCGGGCAGGAACACATCCTGGTTATGGGAAATGCAATCCGACGGGTCAAAGCTGCACCTTGCCTTGCCGGGTTGGAAACCCGAGGCCATGCAATGCTGTGGCGACTGGACGGCGGATGGGCGCTATTACATATTCGAAGCGCAGTCTCCGGCATCAACAATCGATCTGTGGGCTGTTCGAGACCGGGTGCGCTCGTTTGGGCGCGATGATCCGGTGCAACTCACGAATGGGCCAGTCTGGTATACGAATCCGGTTGCGAGCCCGGACGGAAATCGGATCTTTGCCAACGGAGTGCTACTACAGGGAGAGTTGGTTCGCTACGACGTGGGTTCACAGCACTTCGTACCGTTCGTGTCAGGAGTGTCTGCCGGAGAGGCGGACTTTTCGCCGGATGGGCAGCGGATCGTATACGTAAGATATCCAGAACTGACGCTCTGGATGTCACGGGTCGACGGCTCGGAGCGGACACAACTGACATTCTGGCCTGTGTATGCGACATTGCCACGCTGGTCCCCCGATGGAACACAGATCGCATTCGTTGGAAGCGCAGAAGGCAGGCCCTGGAAGATTTATCTGATTTCCGCGCAAGGTGGAACGCCGCAGGAGCTGCTGCCCCAAGATCGCGAGGAATCCGATGCGACGTGGTCGCCTGATGGCAAGCGGATCGCCTTTGGAAGGCCATCGTATGGCATGAACCTGGGACTGGAGATCCAGACTCTCGATGTGACAACTCACCAGGTCAACAGCATTCCGGAATCGAACGGGAAGTTCAGCCCGCGCTGGTCACCCGATGGTCGATACCTGGCAGCGCTGAGCTCGGATTTCAAGACGCTGATGCGCTTCGACTTCGGCACGCAACAATGGTCCGAATGGCTGCACACCGAAGACGGCACCGTGGGATATCCGGTGTGGGCGCGAGACAGTAAGTCGATCTACGTGGAACGCTTTTTCGGCGCGGAACCTTCGATGCACGTCCTGAAATTGGGATCAACGCAGTCCGACCGCTTCCTTTCATGGGATGGCCTGCCGCGATTCTCCGGACTGTGGGGCTCATGGGCAGGCGTGGCGCCGGATGGGAGCGTGCTCGCTGTGCGGGACGTCAGTTCGCATGAGGTCTACGCGCTGGATTTGCAGTTGCCCTAGAAGGTTCCTGGTTCTCGGTAGACTCGCCGAACGGCGAGGCACAAGAGATACAGTTCGTTCATGGAATTTGAATTGGAACGGGAACTAAGCGCGCTTCTGGCTTCTAGCTGCCGCTGGAATAGCCGCCGCTGTGGGCAAGGGTCATGCGGAGGTACTTGTAGGGATTCACCGGGGTGTCGTTGATGCGGACTTCGTAGTGGAGATGGGGGCCGGTGGAGCGTCCGCTCTCGCCGACGAATCCGATCAGATCGCCGCGATTAACGTGCTGGCCTGCGGTGACGGCAAATCCGGAAAGGTGCCCGTACCGGGTACTGATACCGTTGCCGTGATTGATCATAATGGTCTTGCCGTAGCCGCCCATAGTCTCGGTCACGGTGACAATGCCATCGGCAGGAGCGATGATCCTGCCGCCGTAGCTGCTGCCGATATCGACGCCGCTGTGGAAGGCGCCTTCCCCGTTGAACGGATCGATGCGCTCACCGAAGCTTCCCGTCACCTGACCTTCGACTGGCCAGAGGTTCGGAGCGGAGTTCGCTTTGATCCAGTCGGCCGTGGTGGCATTGCGTGTCAGGCCCATGGTCAATCCAACCATGGTTGCCCCGCTCAGAGCTGAGAGGCGCAGAGCGTGGAGTTGGTTGAGCGAGGAGCTGACGTCGGCGTCTTGAATCTGACCAGAGCTAGCTGTAACCAGCGTCGGCTCCGACTTCAGTCCATAGAGCGCCGAAACTTCGCCGGCGATGGAGCCTAGAGAGGCGACCTGAACGTCACGCTCTTTGGCGACCTTTTCGAGCTGGAAATAGCTGACTTTGAGCTGATCTTTTTCTGTGCGGAGCTTATTAAACTGCGAGACCTTCAACAGCATCCGGGTGTAGGAGCTGGCAATTCCCGTTAGGCTGAGGAAACCGATGGCGGCGCCGATGACGAAAACGTACAGATAATGTACGGGGATTGAGATTTTGCGCAGCTGGCCGTCGTCCCCGCGAGCCACGAAGAGGATGTAAAATCGCTTCTGCAATTCGCTCCCTCTAGATTTTTGAAGCATCAGGTCCGGAATTTCAGGCCCAGTTCTGAACCAGCAGAACGCCTGTTCGGACCACCTGATATCTCAGGGCTGCGATCCCATCTTGGGAATGGAAACTTGTTTCGCGCCCTTCCTACCGAGAACCGCGACCGGAGCCTTAAACCTTTTTTTCTCGCAAGATAACGATGGAGAAGAAGTGCTCTGGCCAAAGGAATGTGAATGACTGGTTAACGGTAACAAACTGGGTTCCCCCTGTCAACGAGAGTAGACACATATGCGCCGTTACCGAAGGCTCGGTAACCGTAAGGCACCAAAGCCCGATTACTGGTGTTTGGAGTACAAGGCCGGGTGAACGAACGCCAAGGATCCCAGTGATCATGACAGCCTGCGGCGAGCGTTATAGTAATCCCTCATGCCGCTGCCCGAACGAGCATTGATTTCCAGAATCCGCAAGATGTCCCATTCCGCGCGCGTGAAGCTGCCAGCCGGTGCTGGCGTTGTGGCAGGAATCGGGGACGATTCTGCTGTGCTACGCAACAAGACGGGGCGGGATGTGCTGGTCACGACCGACTTCACGCTGGAAGGCATTCACTTCCGCCGGGACTGGCACCCGGCGGAATCGGTGGGACACCGCTGCGTGACGCGGGGCTTGAGCGATATCGCTGCCATGGGCGGGGAACCGGTTGCCGTGTTCTTGTCGCTTGCGCTTCCTCGGGATCTGCCGCAAACCTGGGTGGATGGCTTTATGCGGGGACTGGTCCGGCAAGCCGAAGAATATGGCGCTACGCTGGCCGGCGGGGATACGGCGGGATCGCCAAATGGAGTACTGGCGGACATCATCTTGATTGGGTCCGTGCCGCAGGGAAAGGTATTGTTGCGCTCGGGCGCGCGCCCGGGGGATGCGATCTATGTGAGTGGGACGTTGGGCGGATCGGCCGCCGCAGTGCTGGAAATGGAGAGAACCCGGAAGAAGGTCAGTCCGCGCGACTATTCGCGTCACTTTCGTCCGGAGCCTAGAGTGGAAGTAGGGCGCGTGCTGCGCGAGAAAAGATTGGCCTCCGCGATGATCGATACCAGTGACGGACTCTCGGTCGACCTTGCCCACATCTGTAAGGAAAGCGGATGCGGCGCCGAGGTGGAAGCCGATGCGATCCCGCTGGCCCGCGTCGGAAAGCCGTCACACGAGGTGGATCTCGAGCTGGGGTTACACGGTGGCGAAGATTACGAGCTACTGTTTACAGCGCGGCCGAACAAGAAAATCCCGTCGCGCATCGCCGGTGTGCCGATTACGCGAATCGGGCATATGAAGCGGGGAAGGAAGATTCTCGTAATCGACCCACAAGGTTCCCGCAGCGAACTTCTCCCGAGCGGGTGGGAACACTTTCGCGAATAGGGTCTGCCATCCTTAGCACCGGCGCTGCCGATGAATGCAAAGATCGTGCGCGCCAAGAACGCGCGCAGCATAACAACACATTCCACGAAGTTGCATGCTGAACAGATGTGGCCTATTACTTCCGTCACTAGTGTGTCTCTACCCGCGGGTAGGAATCGGGGCTAGAGTAGGGCCATGACGTCCCGTAGATTCTTACTCCTCCTAGCGCTCTCCGTTTTGCTAGCAGTCGCGGCCTTTGCTCAGAAAAAACAGCCGCCTCCGCCGCCGGCTCACGCGACACATCCGTCGCCCGCGGTCACGGACGAATACATCCACAAGCAATTTGGGGATAACTGTTCGGTGCTTGCCGGGCCGGAGCAGTTCGTTGCGGATCTGGACGGTGACGGGTTCGACGATCTGGTGGTCGCAGCGCGGTGTAAGAATCCGCTGGCGGACAAAGACGAATACAGCTTTGTCGTCACTGATCCTTACAACAGCTTTTTGGGCTACAGCGATATAAAGGTCACGTCCACGTTTGCATCTGACGCGCCAGAGCTGCGGGGAATCAGCCTGCTGATCGTTCACGGCGCCGACAACGATGCGTGGCGGGCGGAGAGTCCCAAAGCCAAGTTCCTGCTGATCAATATGCCGTTCAAGACGCTCATTGTAAAGCGCTTGGCGGTCAAGAAGAAGACGGTCCTGGGAATCTACATGGAAGAGCGCGGAGAAGGAGAAAACACCTCGTCGGTTCTCTTCTGGGATGGCAAGAAATACAAATACCAGCAGCTCGGATCAACGCTGGAGTAGGTGAGACTGTACGGCTCGCTACTTTGAAGTCACCGTCCAGAGGGGCTGCTTTGCTGCTACGAACTCGATCGGGACCGCCTTTACAAATCCTCTGAGCCATCGCGCGCACTCTTCCATGCCGGGTTGCTCACTCGGAATGTGTCCTATGACGACGAGTGCTTTCTGACGGCCCTCGGTAACCGCGTCGGCAGCGTACTCGACGGTTTCCCATTCGCGAGTCTCGCCTACCAGAAGGACTTGCACGGCCTCCCGCTCAAGAGCGTGGCTCTCTCTTTGAAAGCCTGCGGCGCCGGGACTGAAGCCAACTTTGGTGACTTTCAAGTTTGGATCACCGACTACCCGGACGACCTGTGAATCCAGCTTCTTTGCGACTTCTTCCGCCAGCTGCTTCACCGTGTTCTCCGGAATCACAAACAGGTACTGGTTGTCGGGATTTTGGTATTTCTCCCAACCGAGCGCGTGAACCATTCCGGTTTCAATTCCATCTGGGTTGCGCGCGTGCCAGTGGTCGTGAAAGCGCCAGACGACCATGTTGTGTTTCTCGATGAAGGCACGCTTCTCGGCCCAAACGGGATCGTTCTCGGGCAAACCCTCTGGAGTATCGGTGTGGGCGTAGAACGTCGGCTCGTGCGTGATCACGAGGTTCAATCCCAGCGCTGAGGCGCGTTGCAGTACGTCCATCGTTGCCATCATGGTCACTGCGATGCCGGTGACAGCCGCGTCAGGATTTCCCGCTTTGAAAGTATCGACGGTGTCCTTCTTCCACTGCACGCCGACCTGCGACTGGATGGCTGCGACGATGTCGCGCGCTGTGATTCGCTTGTCCTGCGCTGGAGAAGTCGTGCCTGCAGCGAGGAGAATTGAGAACAAAAGAAGATGAGTTCGTTTCATCGCTATTACGCGCCTCGTTTGTACCAGGGAAACTCTGGAGTGCCTGCCTTGCTGACGTTTGCTTCGGCGAATGCGCAGACTCTATCTAGACTCGACTGCAATTCGGCCGTGTAGCGTTCCAATTCCTGCTCGCTCGCATGGGGTGGAACCTGGATCAGCTTGCCGACGCGAACCAGGACACGCGAGAACGGCTTCGGGATCATCATGCGGTCCCAACTTCGCAGCACCCAGGCTTTCTCGACGGCGGCGTGGAACATGGTCATGGCCAGACCGGAGGAGCGGGCAAGCCCCACAGGGCCTGGCTTGACCTTGCGGCGAGGGCCACGCGGACCATCGAGCGTAAAAGCCACAGTCCAGCCCTCTTCGAGAGCCCGGCGAAGTCCGAGCAGAGCGCGAATCGGATTGCGGCTGCTTGAACCTTTCACGGCCACGAATCCGAAGCGGCGAATGATGCGGCCCATGTATTCGCCGTCGTAGCTGAAGCTGCTCATGACGCGGATGCCCATGTCCCGAAAGAGGTAGGTCGCCGGAATCATGCACTCGTGCCAGAAGGAAGCAACCAGAGGACACTCGTCGAGCGCTTTCTGCGCACCTTCTTCGTAGGACACGCTCACGCGCAGAGTGGGTCCGAGCAAGCGGATGAACCAGTATCCGACAAAAACGATCAAGCTCAGCTGGATTCGCTTTCGAAAGCTCCAGCGGCGAGGCCCCGAGCTGTGTTCGGCAGTTGCCTGTGCTGCAGAAGTGCTGGCTTCGGACACGCAGCTATTGTAGCGGGATCACAAGCGATTCACGCTGGGTGATCTCCGGTGGCCTGTTCTTCAACCACGAAGGACAAGCTCACCACCGGGGGCACGCAGTTACACAGCGCACTCCGGCCCCGGCATACGGGCATAGATATGGAGATGGACAGCGCTAGTTCTCGAGGTACGAGTGGATCCAGGTCTTCACCTTGAGCCGGCGTTCGTCGTTGGCATCGAAGCGTACGCCGAGTGACTTGGGTTTGTTCCAGCTAATCACCCCTCGCACGTTCACCCGAGGCAGCGTCATCAGAGCAAATGAGACTTCAATATTTGTACCGACGGCGAAGTCTTCGGCGCTCTTGATCGACATGCCTCCGGTGCTCATTTCAATGCTGCTTGCGCTGACACGGCGGCTGTCACCGACCAACAAGACCTCCGTCATCACTGGGATGCGCACGTAGCGGCGGAACTCGTGCAGGACCAGCATGCGAGTGGCACGCACGAGCTTCAGCATGGCGGGACGCTCCAGTGGCTCCTGAAACATGGCGTTGACGCCATATCTCGAAAAGCGCATTGCCTGCTGCGCGTTGCCGCCAACACCGTAAATGACGCAGCGGCTATTCGACTTGGAATTGCGCGCCGCTTCCATCAGTTCTTCGGCGGTATCGGCAAGCGGCACCACACAGGCCTCAAATTTTTCCCTGTGCAGGCGCTCGGCTGGATTTTCGTTCACCGGCACCGTATTGATATTGAATTGCCGAAAGCATTCAGAAAGCAGCGCACGATGCGGTTCGTTAAATCCGACTAACGCGGCGCGCGCCGCCGATTTGCGATGAAGTTGCAAGGGGGGGAGTGTGGTCGTGAAAGCTTTATCCATGGTCGGGGAAGACTCCACTTTCGAAAACATTGTGGAGTCTGCCTGGACACGGCGCAACGATCCAAAGGACAACGCCCGGCATAGCGAAGGGACACTACCGAATTCGAGCGGCGCGAGAAAGGACATTACCCCGAAAAGCCATGTGGAAAACGGATTTCGAGCAATGCCGGAACGTGGATAGCCGACTATTCACTCCAGCGGCGGAACAGGAGCGCGCCGTTGGTACCGCCGAAGCCAAAGGAGTTCGACATCGCGTAGTCGAGTTCGGCTTTGCGGGCGTGGTTGGGGACAAGGTCCATGCCGGCTGTATCGGGTTCAGGATTCTCCAGATTGACTGTCGGGGGAAGAATCTGGTCGCGCAAGGCGAGAACCGTGATGCCCGCTTCGAGACCTCCCGCTCCGCCGAGGAGATGGCCGGTCATCGATTTGGTGGAACTGACTGCGAGCTTGTGATCGCCGAAGAAGTTACGGATTGCGTGGGCCTCGAGAGTATCGCCGATCGGTGTCGAGGTTCCATGGGCGTTCACATATCCGACGACATTCGGCTCGACTCCTGCGTCGCGAACGGCGTTCCGCATGACGCGGAATCCGCCTTCGTGCTCGGGCGCAGGCTGGGTCATGTGGTACGCGTCGCCGGACATACCGTATCCGGCAACTTCGGCAAGAATTCGAGCGCCACGTTTTCTGGCGTGCTCCAATTCCTCAAGAATCAGGATGCCTGAACCCTCGCCGATCACAAATCCGTCGCGGCCCTGATCCCAAGGCCGACTGGCTTTCTCCGGCTCATCGTTGCGCGTGGAGAGAGCGCGCATAGCGGCGAATCCGCCAACCCCCATTGGAGTAATCGCCGCTTCGGCCCCTCCGGCGATCATCACGTCAGCGTCATTGTGCTGAATGATGCGGAAAGAATCTCCGATGGAATGTGCGCTGGTGGTGCACGCGGTGGCTGTGGCCTCGTTCGGGCCTTTGGCCCCACAGCGCATTGAAACCTGCCCGGCCGCAAGATTGATAATTGCCGAGGGTATAAAGAAAGGAGAGATTTTGCGCGGTCCGCCTTCGAGCAGAGCCGAATGTTCGCGCTCGATGATGTCGAATCCGCCGATGCCGGACCCGATGTGGACGCCAACTCGTTCGTCGTTCTCCGGCGTGATCTTTAGGCCCGACATCTTGAGGGCTTCGTCCGCGGCTGCGATTGCCAGGTGGATGAAGCGTCCCATCTTCTTAACTTCTTTTTTCTCGATGTACTGCAAAGGGTCGAAGTTCTTGACCTCAGCGGCGATCTGGCAGGCGAATGCGCTGGCGTCGAAACCAGTGATGCGCGCCACACCGCTCTTTCCCGCCAGCAGGGCTCTCCACACTTCTTCCGTGGAATTACCCACGCCGCAGATCAATCCCAGGCCTGTAACTACGACCCTGCGTCCCAATCTACTTGCCCGCCTTTGCGTGCTTGCCGATGTAGTCAACGGCGTCCTGCACGGTGCGAATTTTTTCGGCGTCCTCGTCGGGGATCTCGATGTCGAAGGCCTCCTCGAAGGCCATGACCAGTTCGACGGTGTCGAGGGAGTCGGCGCCGAGATCGTCCACGAATGAGGCGCTCGATGTGACTTCGCCCTCGTCCACTCCCAACTGCTCCACAATAATCTGCTTTACCTTCTCATCAACGGCTGCCATGTTTCTCCTCGCTTGGCTCGATTAGATTTGAATTCTGATGTTTTAGTCCACTCGCAGCTCTGATTCCGTTCGTCTTCTTTTGTTATGTCTTACACACTGCGGTACGAAAAAAGGCGAGTCTGTAGTGTAATGGTCCCGGTGAATGGGTGTAAAGGAAGGGGCGATGCCGCTTCCGGTAGCACATTGCAGACATCGCATTTCACCAGTGAATCCTAATAGTTGGCGATTGCCGGGTCAAACCAATGGCGACGCTGCTGTGGTTTCCATCGCAGAACGGAGTGTACGGATGAGAGCTGCTTTTTGCATTCTCCTGTTGTGTCCTCTGCTACACGGCACGCCTTGCCCCACCAAAGAGGCGAAAGATGAAGCTACCCTGATTCGGATCGAGGAAACCTGGGCGCGAGCGCTGGAGGCGCAGGACGTGGACGCGCTGAGCTGCATTCTGGCAAACGAGTTCGAGGACGCAAATCCGGTTGGTAGCTTGTCCGGCCGATCGAAGATTCTAAACGAAGTGCGAACGAAGCCGGGCAGCCACCATGAGTTGTCTGAGATCCATGCACGCATATACGGTGAGATCGGGTATGTCCGTGGGCTCGCCACTGCTCTGACAGCTGACCGGCGGCCCAAAATCATGGTTCGGTTCACTGACCTCTACGTCTATCGCGAGGGACGCTGGCAATGCGTCGCCGGACATGAATCCGAAGTTCCGTTGGAGCGCCCCTAGTAGAAAGGCGGAAAGGACATCATGCGAGCTGTCGTGCAGCGGGTTAGCCGCGCTAAGGTCACCGTGAACGGATTGGTTGTTGGCGAGATTGATCTCGGAATTCTCGTGCTGCTGGGAGTTGGACATGAGGATGGTGAATCCGATCTCAGCTACATGGTGGAAAAAGTAGTGGGACTGCGCGTTTTTGAAGACGAAGATGGAAAGATGAACCGCAGTGTGCGTGATGTGGCCGGGAGCGTCCTTGCAGTGTCTCAATTTACTCTGTACGGCGACGTACGGCGCGGGAAACGGCCTTCGTTCGATCAGGCGGCGGGTCCTGAAGAAGCTCGCAATTTGTACGAACGGTTTATTGAGCGCATTCGAGCTAGTGGACTGCGCTGCGAGACTGGCCAATTTCAGGAATTGATGCACGTGGAATCACTGAATGAGGGTCCGGTAACGATACTATTGGACTCTGCAAAGACCTTCTGATTGCCATTTGATTGTCTGTTCTCCAATCGGGAGCCCAAGTCCACGCCAGCTTGAGTAAGCACGATGAGTGATGCTTCGATCTGCATTCAATGCAACCAAGGCGATTGTGAATGCCTCCAAGCAGCTCATCTCGAGGAATCGCGCGGCGAAATTTGCATGAAGAATGTTCTTCTGTTCTGGCTGTTGTGGGTGCTTTGCCCCGGCGCGTACGCCCAATACTTAGGCTATTCATTCAAGGCAGATCCGCACAAGGGAGAGCAGCTTTACAAGGCTGCATGTGTTTCGTGTCACGGGAGCGGTGGGCAAGGCGCGCCCCAGACCATTAGTGCATTTGAACGACCGAATACTTTTCCGGATTTCACGCGTTGTGATCAGACAACGCCTGAGGTCAATTCAGCGTACAAGGCTGTGATTGTGCATGGCGGGCCGCAACGCGGGTTCTCTCAGATTATGCCGGCCTTCGGGCAGGCTCTTGGTTCGGAGGAAATTGATGACCTTGTGGCTTATCTGCGGACCTTCTGCCGAAAGAAGAACTGGCCTCGTGGAGAGTTGAACCTTCCCCGCGCCCTGTTCACAGAGAAAGCGTATCCCGAGGACGAAGAAGTTATCTCGACGGCGTTCAATGTGAAGGGTAAGCCGGGGAACGAGAGCCACATCATCCATGAGCAGCGCTTCGGGATGAACAATCAGATAGAAGTGGACGTGCCCATTCAGTTCGAGAATCAGAACCACGTGTGGTACGGAGGAGTAGGCGACGCGACGCTGGCGGTGAAGCGGGTCATGTACTCGAACCTGAATGCCGGATCGATCCTTAGCTTGCAAGGCGGATTCCTGATCCCGAGTGGTAACCGGTCTCGCGGATTCGGATCGGGCACAACATCGTTTGAAACGTTCGCCGCATTCGACCAGCTCTTCCGGACCAATACTTTTGTCCAGACACAGTTCGGGGCAGAGCTGCCGTTTCGTACCAGCGTGGCGCCGCAGTCATTGTTCTTCAATACGGCCATTGGCCAAAGCTTAGCCGGAGATCATTATCTCGGGCGGCTGTGGAGCCCGATGTTCGAGTTCACTATGAATCGCGATCTCACCACCGGAGGGCGCACCGACTGGGACGTTGTTCCTCAGATACAGGTCACGATCAGCCGACGCCAGCACATTCGCGGCGATCTCGGGTTGCGGATTCCGGTCGCGGACACGACCGGACGCCAAAAGCAAGTCGTGTTCTACCTCTTGTGGGACTGGCAGGATGGGAAGCTGACTGAGGGCTGGTGATGAAGAGACCGCTTGCATGCTTGCTGATTGTCGCCGCCGTAGTTCTCTGGTCTTCCAGACGGACGAACGCTGGGGAGAATCATGGGGCATTGAAGCCCGAGTTCCATACATCGGACCGGTGCTTCGCCTGTCATAACGAACTTACAGCGAGTAATGGAGCCGATATTTCCATTGGGCTGAACTGGCGCGCTAGCATTATGGCGAATTCCGCCCGGGATCCATACTGGCAAGCGAGTGTACGGCGCGAAACGATCGATCATCCGCAGGCGGGTGCGGCTATTGAAGACGAATGCTCCGTCTGCCACATGCCGGTCGCGCGCTATCAGGCGAAGATACGGGGAGAAGAAGGACAGGTTTTTAGGTACTTACCGTTCTCGAACGATCCCAAGAAAACAGCTGGCGCAGAAGATGGCGTGACCTGCTCGGTTTGCCACCAGATCAGCAAAGAGAAACTGGGCACGCGCGAGAGTTTCAACGGCGGGTTCGTGATTGAAACACCTGATAAAAAGAACGCGCGTCCGGAGTACGGGCCGTTCGAAGTCACGCCAGACCGGCAGAAGGTGATGGACAGCTCTACGGGAGGCTTTCAGCCGACTTACGCGCAGCACATTCGCGACTCGGCTTTGTGCGGGTCGTGCCATCAGCTCTATACCACTGCGCGTGGGCCGGGAGGAAAGAAGATTGGCTACCTGGCGGAACAAATGCCTTACCTGGAATGGCTGCGCAGCGATTATCCGCAGAAGTACAGCTGCCAGCAGTGCCACATGCCCGAGATAAAAGAGCCGGTGTACATCAGCTCAGTGCTCGGAGTTCCCAGACAAGGAATGCATCAACACGTCTTTGTGGGTGGCGATTTCTTCATGCAGAGAATGTTGAACCGGTACCGCGAGGACCTGGATGTGGCTGCGCTCCCAGAAGAGTTAACCAGTGCGGCGAATGGAACTCTGGCTTTTCTGCATTCGGAGGCGGCCAGAGTTGAAGTCCGTAACGTCGAATTAAGCTCTGGAAAGCTGCAGGCGGATGTGTTCGTTCAGAACCTCACTGGACACAAGCTTCCCACGGCATACCCTTCGCGCCGCGCATGGATCCACTTCGTGGTGCACGATCGCGAGGGACAGGTAGTGTTTGAGTCTGGCGCGCTGAATCCGGATGGCTCGATCGTGGGCAACGACAATGACACGGATCCTGGAAAATACGAGCCGCACTATCGCGAGGTCACCAGCAGTGACCAGGTGGAGATTTACGAGCCGATTTTGAAGGACTACGAAGGGCACGTCACGACGGGATTACTGGCCGCAGTCGGATACTTCAAGGATGACCGCCTGCTGCCGACCGGGTTCGACAAAACAAATGCGGAGCAGGATATTGCTGTGATTGGGGACGCGGCCGAGGCCCCGAATTTCATCGCAGGAAGCGATTTGGTTCGCTACTCCGTTGCGGTCGACTCGGGGACACCTTTCCATGTTGAGGCCGAACTCTGGTATCAGCCGATTGGCTTCCGCTGGGCGCACAATCTGGAACCTTATAAAGCGGAGGAGCCCCAGCGCTTTGTGCGATATTACGAATCGATGTCAGATGGCACGGCAACAATGCTGGCACATGCCGAAGCGACGCAGTGACAGTCGACACGGCGCATCGCTGATCCTCATTGAGAGCGGAACACAAGAAGAGGCGACCCTGGCAGATTTCGCACGCAGAGCGACCTGATAAAATCGACAAGATGGCCGGTTCTTCCCAACTCATTCAGATTGAACTGACGCCGCCCTTACGCGCACCTAAGCCGCAATGGCTGCGGGCGAAGGCTCCGGTGGGAGACAACTTTCACAATCTGAAGAAACTCGCGCGGGGACTCTCACTGCACACCGTCTGCGAGTCGGCGCAGTGTCCGAACATTGGTGAATGCTGGAATCACAAGACTGCGACCTTCATGTTGCTGGGCGACATCTGCACGAGGCGGTGCGGGTTTTGCGCGGTGCCCAAGGGGCGCCCGGAAGCGATTGACTGGGAAGAACCACAGCGCGTTGCGGAGGCCGTGGCAACGTTGGGCTTGAAACATGCTGTCGTGACCAGCGTCAATCGCGACGATGACAACATCGGCAGCGCCCGGATCTTTGCTGAGACAATTCGCGCAATCCGCGCAGTGATTTCGGATTGCCGAATCGAAGTCCTCATTCCTGATTTTCAGGGGCTGGAGGAATCCCTGCGGATTGTGCTCGACGCCCGACCCGATGTCCTCAATCACAATACGGAGACAGTGCCGCGGCTTTATCGTGTGGTTCGTTCGGGCGCGCGCTACGAGCGATCGCTCAAACTGCTGGAAGACGCAAAGAGGTTTGCGCCTGGCATGGTCACCAAGAGCGGCCTGATGGTCGGACTAGGTGAGTCTAGCGACGAACTGATCGAAGTTTTCCGCGATCTGGGAAGTCGGGGGGTGGATATTCTCACAGTAGGACAGTATCTACGCCCTTCGAAAGACCACCTGCCCATCGCACGTTTCTATACGCCGGAAGAATTTGTGTATCTGCGGAACGAGGCTCTTGGTTTCGGGTTTCGCCATGTTGAATCCGGACCAATGGTTCGGTCCAGCTATCACGCGCACGAGCACGCCGATGCCGCTGCCAGCACGCGGGCGGCGACCTAGCTTGCGGCGGACGGGATTCCGCGCCCACGCAGTTTCTTCAAAGGTCACAAATTCGAGACACACTAATTCCATCGAACAAATAGCCAATGCGGGGGCGCTCGCATGATTGCGGCTCTCCTGCTTGTAGTCTTAGGTTTCTGCGCGGGGCTGCTTGGGGCACTGACGGGCATTGGTGGCGGCGTCCTGCTGACGCCGATACTCGCGCTGCACTTTGGAATTCCTATCCGGGCGGCCATTGGAACAAGCCTCGTCGCGGTGATCACGACATCGGCCGCAAGCTCCTCGGTTCATCTACAACGCCACACAACCGATATCCGACTGGGGATGACTCTGGAGCTAGCAACATCATTGGGTGCGGCGGTGATGGCTTACCTGGTCGGGTACTTCAATCGAAATGCACTGGAAGGGCTGTTCGCGGCATTCTTGCTGTACAGCTCTATTATGATTCTGAGCCGCGGCGGGAAGGTGAAGTCCGAGGACGCGACTCAACCCGAGAACGGCGAAATTCCTCCCTATGAACCGAAACGCTATCCGCTGGGATTGAGCGCGTCGCTCGTGGCGGGAGCACTTTCGGGACTGCTCGGTATCGGCGGCGGGCCGATCAAGGTCCCTCTCATGTTCATTTTTATGGATGTGCCGCTGATGGTTGCAACGGCAACGTCGAATTTCATGATCGGCGTAACTGCTGGCGCAAGCGCCATCGTGTATTACCGGCGCGGCGACATTCTGGCCGAGATTGCGGCTCCGCTGGCCGTGGGCGTATTCATGGGATCACTGATTGGAGCTCGTCTGGCTCCTCGCATTCACACTAAGGTCATCGTGTATCTGTTGGTCGGGGTAATGTTGTATCTCGCCGGTCACCTCATTCTTCATCTCTGGGGGGTGAAGCTATGAGCCAGATGCGAGAGCCGGCGTTCGATCGCATCGTCGCACTGGTGCTGAGAACGGGTGCGTTTGGATGTTTCTTCATCATGCTTGCGGGGCTCATTACGGGCCTATTTCTTCACGGGGAAATACCACTTCAGATTGAACGCGCCGGAGTTCTCCTGATGCTCGCGACACCGGTGGTACGCGTGATCGTGGCCTGCTTCCTCTTCTTCAAAGAGAAAGACATGAAATACGGATGGATCTCGCTGGGAGTCCTGCTGGTTCTGATGTTAGGAACAATGTTCGGAATCGGGGAACACTGACCGACAACTGGCCCTAGATCGCAGCAGTCGCTTGAGGCGCCTGCTGCACCCGCCTGCATGTCCTCGTAAGCTCGATGCACGGAACGCGATCCTTACTCGAATCGCGTTCCGGCTCGGAAGACCAATCCCTAGTCTCGCTCGCCGAAGTGGTAGACCAAGCCCAGGGAGATGCGGCCGTGATTTTGGCCGGCATCGAAGAACTTCGTGTGCAGCAGATCGATTTGCGCGCGGGCTGCCCACACCCGGTTAAGGTTGTAGTCGCCACCCCCGCCGAGAACCCAGGAGAAAGCTGTATCACCCAGTCCGTTTCCGGCAGAGTTGACGTTGGTATGACTGAACCCGAATAGAAGATGTCCGAATGCATTGTATTTGCCCGACGGCGCGCGCCATGTGCCGTTGGGACCGAAGTTGAAATTGTGCATGCGGCTACCGATACTTCCCGGGAGGTTCGGAAGAATCTGGCCGGCTTCCAGACTCTGATTCCCGTATCCACCGCTAATGTCGCCCTCAAGCCCGATATACCGGTAGAGGTGCCAGTTGGCGGAGGCGATCCAGCCATTGAGGCCAATGCCGTAGTTGCCGACATGGGAGTAGCCTCCGAAAATGTCGAGGCGCGGATCGTTGATCTGTTTTTGAATCTGGTCTTTGACTTGGGCGGATGCCGGAATTGTAAGTGCAGCGACTGCGAGGGCCAGAAAGAAATTACGAAGCATGGTTCTCCTTTGGAACTCTGTGGACTCTTGCACTGACACGCCACTCCGAAAGGAACAGGTCAGCCAGTACATGCCTATGGACGACGGGCAGTTCAGGCTGCCGAATTCAGTTGACCCGACACGCGATCGGCCAGTTCATCCAAGTTAAAACTTGGAGTCGAGTTCTGCGCGGGAAGTTGCCGCCTATTGCGCAGGAACTCCGAATTCCCGCGCGGGTGGCTTGGTTTGGCGATGCGACAGCTACATTCCTCAACTCGCTTGGTCTTACCAGTGAAAAGGCGCCGCTATTTGCGCTTGCGCCGCTTTTCTCGTTTTGGCGGGGCTTCCTCGAGGACCGCGAAGTTGATCTTCTTCTCTACAGGGTCGAGGCGGTCGACGATCACGCGCAGACGGTCTCCGATATGGTAAGTCTTGCGGGAGTGTTGTCCGATGATCTCGCGAGTGTTTTCGTGGAAGGTGTAGCGGTCGTCGATGAGGGTGTTGAGTGGGACGAGGCCTTCGACGAAGAGGTCTGTGAGTTCCACGAAGAACCCGAACTTAGTAACACTGGTGATGAGGCCGTCGAAATCTTCTCCGACGCGGTCTTGCATGAATTTGAGTTTCTTCCATTCCATCAGTTCACGCTCGGCGTCGTCGGCGCGGCGTTCGGATTGGCTGGATTCTTCGGCAATCTCGTGGAGTTCTTCCGTAGGGATGGGCCCGGAGAGTGGAGCGTGCTCGGCGCGGTGGGCGGCGTGATCGCGGCGCTTGGACCAGGGGGAGGGAGCGTCATTCGGCTGCGGCGAATTGTTCTCGCGATGTGAGACTTCCCCACTTCTCCCAAAAGCGGGGAGAAATGGGGCACCCTCAGAGATATCTGATTTTTGAGATGCGTCGGATTGCTGGCTACGGAGGACATCTTTGAGGATGCGGTGGACGATGAGGTCAGGGTATCTACGTATTGGCGATGTGAAATGGGTGTAGGTCGGGGCCGCAAGGGCGAAATGGCCAAGATTCTCTTCGGAGTAGCGGGCCTGCTTCAGGCTACGCAGCATAAGGTAACTGAGGATGCGCTCTTCGGGCTTGCCGGCGATTTTCTCCGTGAGCTTCTGATACATGCGGGGTGTGATGTGGACTTCCTGCGGGATTTCGATGTCGCGAGTGCGCTTGCCCGTGCCGTATGCGGCGCGGCGGTCGGCTTTCATCTGAACGCGGTGAATGGGGAGCGCGCCAACGCCGAGTGAGTATCCGAAGGTGGCGGCGATGCTTTCGAAGTCGTACACGCGTTTGGCGTCGGGTTTCTCATGGACACGGTAGAGGCTGGCAATGCGGTGTGACTCGAGATGGTGCGCGACCGTTTCGTTGGCCGAGAGCATGAACTCTTCGATGAGACGGTGGGCGATATTGCGTTCGGAGCGCGTGATGGACTTCATGAGTCCGAACTCATCGAATTCGATGACGGGCTCCGGGAGATCGAAGTCAATCGATCCGCGGCGCTCGCGCTTGCGGTTCAGAATTTGCGCGAGATCGCGCATCAATTCGAAATTCCCGACAAGCGCCGCGTAGCGCTTGCGCACGCCTTCGTCACCCTCGAGAATCGCGTTAACCGCAGTGTAGGTCATGCGCTCGGCGGAGCNGATCACGCCTTCGCACAAATCGTAGTTGACGATCTCGCCGCGGTGATCGATTTCCATGATGCAGGACATCACAAGCCGATCCACCTGCGGCCGAAGGCTGCAGATGTCGGTTGATAGCTCAAGCGGAAGCATGGGAACGGCGCGATCGGGGAAGTAGACGCTGGTGCCACGGAGGCGGGCTTCCTGATCGAGGGCGCTGCCCGGGATGACGTATTGAGAGACATCCGCGATGTGGACGTGCAGTTCGAAGTTGTTGTTCGGGAGCATCCGTACCAGGACCGCATCGTCGAAGTCGCGGGCGGTTTCTCCGTCAATAGTGACGATGGGGAGGTCGCGGAAGTCTCGACGGCGATTGAGTTCGCGCGCGGGAATTGCCACGGGAACCCGCTGGGCTTCTNCCAGCGTTGCTGGCGGGAAATGATGCGGGAGATGGTGCTTGCGGATGATGATTTCGACGTCCACTCCGAAGTCGTCTTCGCGGCCGAGGATCTCGATGACTCTTCCCCGGGGAGTTTGCGTGGCCGAGGGCCAGCCTGTGATCTCTACATCAACTACTACGCCTTCGAGATTCGTGTAGTCGTCGCGGCGGGCGGCTTCTTCGCCTAACACTCGATCGACCGACTTCTTCTTTCTTTGCGACCTCTGGGATCTCGGCTGCTCCGCAAGTTCAACATCCTTCAACACAGAGGCCACAGGGGTGACTGAGGAATTCGGGACTTCCTGGCCTTCCGGGATCACGATTTCTTGTGTGATCTTCGTGTCGATCGGCGTGACGTAATTTCTGCTGCTGCCGTAGTGAAAGATGCCGACGACTGTGGGATGGGCGCGGTTGACAGGGCGCACGATGCGTCCTTCCGCGCGGCCCTCAGGGCGAATATTGCTGATATCTACCAGGACCAGGTCGCCGTGCATGGCGCTGCCAACCTGGTGCGGCGGGATAAAGATGTCGCCGGACAGTTTGGACTTGAGCGGGCCGAGCGACTTCGGATCGGGGATGACAAAGCCGAAACCGTCCCGGTGCATGGTGAGGCGTCCGGCGACAAGATTCTTGTCGGCGGCAGCTTGCGGGAGCTGGTAGTGGTCAGAGTCAAGCGGGATAAGCTGTCCGTTCTTGACCAGCTTCTGCAGCTGTTGGGTGAGTTCGCGGCGCTCTTCCCCATGCAAGCCTAGTTCGCGAACGAGCTGCTTGTATCCGGCTTGACGTTTGGACTGGCGGGCGATGTGTTTCAGGATGGCGGCGTCAGAGAGCATGACAAGGATGAGCTGCTAGCTACCAAGTTTCAGCATAACCCAGGAAGAATGTTGATTGTTTGAAGTCGTGTTTTATCTCGCTCTCTCCTTGACAGTCTAGGGGAACAACGTATATTCCTAGACAATCTAGGAAGGCGTCTTCTATGGACCAGCAACTCGAACTTTTGCAGGGCACTCTCGACATGCTGATCCTGAAAGCGGTTTCCCTCAGCCCGCTGCACGGCTACGGAATTCTGCTGCGAATTCAGCAGATTTCGAAGGAGAGGCTGGAGATCCAGCAGGGATCTTTGTATCCAGCGCTGTACCGGCTCGAGCATCACGGCTGGATTACCAGCGAATGGGGAGAGTCGGAGAACAAGCGACGCGCGCGTTACTACCGGCTGACAGCCGCGGGAAAACGCCGCCTGGAGTCGGAAACCAAGCGCTGGAACCAGATGACCGCCGTCATCGCCGGAATTCTGCGGACGACGCCGGAGGAGTTATGACTTCGTGGACGCGAATTCGTTCCTGGACAGCGGCCATGCTGGGGCGCACACGGATGGAGCGCGAGATGGACGAGGAAATGCGATACCACATCGAAGCGCGCGCGGCGGACCTGGCGGAACAGGGAGTGCCTCAGGAAGACGCTCTGCGGCAGGCGCGCCTGGAGTTCGGTGGCATGGAAACCGCCAAAGACGAATGCCGCGATGCCGTTGGCGTGAGTTTCATTGAGACTCTGATGCAGGATGCGCGGCACGGAGTGCGAACCATGCTGCGCGCGCCGGTGTTCACGATAACCACGATCGCGGTGCTGGCGCTGGGCATTGGCGCCAATACAGCGATCTTCAGCGTCGTCGACGCGGTTCTGCTGCGGCCTCTGGCATATCGCGACTCCGGGCGGCTGGTGACCATCCTCATGAGCGGTGAAGATCCGGTCTCAGTCGCGAACTACATCGACTGGCGCGACCAGAGCCGCTCGTTCGCCGCCATGGGCGCGGCGGACTTCTGGTCGCCGAATCTTACCAGCGGAGATTCGCCCGAGCATCTCACAGGCCTGAAAGTGACGCAGAATCTTCTGCCCCTGCTGGGGGTCCAACCCATGCTGGGACGGCTGTTCGCGGCGGGAGAAGACCAGGAGGGTGCGGACGGGGAAGTCATCCTAAGCTACCGGTTGTGGCAAAGGAAATTTTCAAGCGATCCCGGGGTGCTGGGAAAATCAGTCTCGCTGGATGGGAAGGGTTACGTCGTCGTCGGCGTTATGCCGCGAGGGTTCCAGTTCGCTCCGTTCTGGGCCACGCACGCGGAATTGTGGACGCCGTTGGCGTTTGGGGCGCGAATACACGACCGCGGCGGAAACAGCCTGAGGATCTTTGCGCGGCTGAACGATGGCGTCTCGCTGAAGCAGGCACGCTCGGAAATCGCTGGGATCACCGGGCGACTGGAGCAGCAATACCCAGGCACCAACCGCGAGGTGGTCGTGGTTCCGCTGAAGGAAAGAGTGGTCGGCAAGATTGAGACGCCGCTGCTGGTGCTGCTGATTGCCGTAGTGTTCGTGCTGCTGATCACCTGCGCAAACGTGGCTCACATGCTACTGGCGCGGGCGGCGGCGAGGCAGAAAGAAGTCGCGGTGCGGGCAGCGTTGGGAGCCCGTCGCGGACGCATCATCCGCCAGTTCCTGACGGAGAGTCTTCTGCTGGGAGGAGTGGGCGGAGTGGCCGGACTTGGACTGGCGGCGCTGGCCACGCGCGCACTGGTGGCCATCGGTCCGGCGAGCATTCCGCGCGTGCAGACAGTGACGATCGACTGGCGCGCGGCGATATTTCTGTTTTCGGCGACGGTTGTAACCAGCATCGGGTTTGGGCTCGCGCCCGCACTGCAGTCGTTGTCGATCAACGTACAAGACACCTTGAAAGAAGGCAGCCGGGGCAACAGCCAAGGGAGCGGCCAGAACCGGCTGCGTAGCGCACTCGTAGTATCGGAGTTCGCGCTGGCACTCATGCTGCTGATCGGTGCCGGCCTGATGATCCGGACGTTCGCCGCGCTGCAGGAAGTAGACGCAGGCTTCAATCCGCATCACGTGATTTCGATTGCCGTATCGGTTGCAGGATCGAAGGAGGCCGACCCGGCACGGCGCGAGATCTTTTATCGCCAACTGATCGAACGCGTGCGGGCGTTGCCCGGCGTGCAGGCCGCGGGCGGCATCAATCACCTGCCGTTGGCAGGAGACAGTTGGGGCTGGCCGTTTGCGATTGAGGGGCGGCCAAAGCCGCGTCCCGGCGAGTCACCCGGCTGCGTGTACCGCATCGTGACGCCCGGATATTTCGAAGCGATGCAGCTGCCGCTGATCCGCGGGCGCAATATCAGCGATACAGACAACGCAACCGCGCCGGGAGTGGTCATCATCAACGAGCGCGCCGCGCAGGAGTATTGGCCGGGAGAAGATCCCCTCGGAAAGCGGATTTCGTTCGACAGCGACACGGCGAATCTGCCCACATGGCTGACCATTATTGGCGTGTCCAAGGATGCAAAGCAGGACGATTGGGCAGCCCATCCGCTTCCGGAAGTGTATCTGGCGGCGCTGCAGAATCGCGAGTTCCTGGGCAGTCCCGCATCGTACTTCGCCTACATCACGCTGGTGGCGCGCACGGCTGGCGATCCAGCGGCATTGGCTCCGGCGATGAAAGAGGCGGCGTGGTCGTTCGACCGCAACCTTGCCATCTCGCAGGTCGTCACCATGGATGGAGTTGTGGCTGAGGCAACTGCAGAGCCCCGGTTCGAAATGCTCTTGCTCACAATCTTCGCGACGGTGGCACTAGTGCTAGCCAGCGTGGGGATCTACGGAGTGATCAGCTATTCGGCATCGCGCCGGACCCACGAGATCGGCGTGCGGATGTCTCTAGGCGCAACCCGCGGGGACGTGCTGTTGCTCGTGGTGCGGCAGGGAGTGTGGCTGGCACTGGCGGGATCGGGGGCGGGCATTGTGGGCGCGCTGCTGCTCTCGCGGCTCATGACGAAGTTGCTGTACGGAGTGCAACCGACGGATCCGGCGACCTTCGCCACTGTTGCGATGGGGCTCGGACTGGTGGCGATCCTGGCCTGTTATCTCCCGGCGCGGCGGGCGATGCGGATTGATCCCGTCGCGGCGCTACGGTGCGAGTAAGGGTTGATCAGGACTGTCAGCTCTCAAGACGTTCGTTATCAGCTTTAGCTCTCGTACTTCCTACCAAGTGTCCCCACCCGCTTTCGGGGGCATGCAATGCCGATCACATCCGATCCCACACTATGCAAGTTTCTGCATGGGTGGCGTCGGAGCAATGCGGAATTCCTTCCACCGCAAGGGGCATGGGCTGGCCACTAATTCGTTCAGAGCTGCCCAAACGAATGCGCCCGGGGCTACATGTTCAAATAATTCCTGGCCCTGTGAGCCAGTTTCATTTTTGTTCACGCCTTTTGAAACAGGGAGGCATTCAGCAGGTTGTCACGGCCTAGGTACTGACGGTTTTTCGCGAAGCCGGAAGTTGGCCGTGACACCTGCCGGGTGCACGACCCAAGCGTTGTTGGTTAAGGAGCAGAACATGCCTACCCTGACTTTGAGTCCCTACCGTTTCATCCTGATTCTGCTGGTCGCAACAACGGCACAAGCACAGGATCTGCATATCAAGAAGAGCATCACTGTGGGAGGAAATTTCGTCTCGAGCACGGACACATCCATTAAAGGGGCGCGCGAGCGTACGGTCACTCAGAGTCCCACTGGAAATACGATTACGATCCGGCAATGCGATCTGAAACAGACGGTCACGGTGAATGAGCAGGCACAGACATACCTCATCACGAAGGATGCGCTGGATGACGCGGCCATCAAGGCGGCTGCCATGGTGTCCGGCGCGCCGGACACGGCATCGGGCGGATTTGTTAGCGAAACGGCAGTCATCACCGACACGGGCGAGCGCAAGACCATGTACGGATATCCGGTGCGGCACTTGAAGATCAAGGTCACAACAGAATCGTCGAAAAATGCTTGCACGCAGGTGAGCCAGTCATATGACGTCGATGGCTGGTATGCCGATATCGGGAAAGAGATGTCGTCGGCATGCCAGCAGTTCCTGCCCCCAGTGCGCCAGGCTGAAGGTTGCAGCGACCGAATCATCCGGAAGCGCAGTGGCAGCGGGAAGCCGGGATATCCGCTGGCTGAGACCTTGACGATGCATGGAGCGGATGGGAGCACAACTCAAATTGGGATGCAGACGTCGGACATCTCAAAACCGAATCTGGAGAAGGAACTCTTTGATGTTCCGGCGGGCTTCCGCGAGGTTAAGTCGATCGCAGAGCTGAATGGCAGGCCTGCGCCGCAGATGCAGCAACAGCAATCGGCTGCTGCGGCTCACCCCACGAACGCCGGGTACAGCGCGTCACCACAGCAGACGACGGCGGCAAGCGTGCCTAAGGCCAATCCCCTGGCGACGGCATTGAACCCTGCGGCGGCGAAAAACGCGAACACGCAGGCGATGGCGTTAGCTCAGCAGCAGATGGCGATGGGAGGTGCGGGCATGGCGCAGATGGGCCAGATGGGCGGCACTCCGTACGCTGCCGGAGGAGGCATGCAGGGCGGCGTGCAGCCAGCAGCTCCTGGGTCGGCTCCCGTGGGCCCAAAGCAACCGGGAAAGGTTCGCATTGGAGTGGCGCCTCCCGACGCGCAGGTCGGCCAGGGGAACAACACTGGCGCCGATTACAGCACGCCGATCCGCAATGCGGAGATCACGTTGATGAGCGGTCCGGCGGTCGATATTGTGCCGCTCGATTCGCACATCTCGATGCAACTGCAAGCCGAGGCGCAGCAGAAGCAGTGCGATTTCGTGATGTTTTCATCGGTGGCACTGAAGCGTACCCAAAGCACCTTTGGAAAGTGGAGCAAGTTCGGAAGTGTGGCAGCCAATGTTACCCCGGTGGGTATGATGGCGCACGGAGCGGCATCTGTCGCGGCCGCGCAAGCCGCTAACGTGGCCGCTTCGCAACTGGCACAACAGCAGGCGATCAGCCAGCTGGCAGCCTTCAACGGGCAGATTAAGTCGAAGGATGACGTGACCGTGAAATACCAACTCGTTCCCACCGGCCAAAACACTCCGACTCTGGACGGCACGCTGCAGGGCAAAGCGAAGTCCGATGGCGAGGATGTGCTCACGCCGATGCTGACACAAACTGCGAATGCAGTGCTTACGCAGGTGAGTCTAAGCACGCAAGCCAGTCAGACGAAATGATTGTTGGTGTAAGACAGGGCACGGTCTTTGGGGGAAGATCGTGCCTTTTTTCAGGGGAAGGCAGAATGTAGAAGTCAAAATGCAGAACTAACCTGGAGAGCGTCCCGTCTTTGGGTTCTACTTCCGCCTTCTGACTTCTAGTTCTGCCTTCAGTTTATTGTGGGTCCTCGCTGATAACACCACCACTCTTCCCGGACCGCTCCACGCACATCTTTCGGGCGCTGGTCCGTGCTATCCTTCGCGCTGCTGATTTTCCCTNCGGAAAATCGTTTTTTTAGCAGAAGAGGGCAATCATGAGAGAGCGCGGTCTGCAGTTGCTGGTGCTGATGACGTTGGCATGGCTCTGCCTGTCGGCGGGGGTAGTCCAAGGGCAATGGACTCCGCCAAATCCGGTGAGCAAGGTGCAGCAGGACGCGGATGGCGCGACGTTCACCATGGGAAAGGGCACGCTGAAGATCCAAGTGTGCTCGGATGCGATCATCCATGTGCTGTATTCGCCCACGGCTATGTTGCCGAAGAAGACAGATTTCGTGGTGATCAAGGATAGTTGGTCCGCGGCGAAGTTCACGATGCAGTCGTCGGATGATGCGGTGACGATCAGCACTTCGCTGGTAAAGCTGAGTATCGCGAAGAAAGATGGGTCCATCGCGTATTCGGAGGCAAATGGTGGATCACTGGTGCAGGAAGCGAATCGCAGCATGACTCCGGTAAAGGTGAACGGCGAGGACACGTATCGTGCGGAATCATTCCTTACCGTGTATGGCTCACACGAGGGGCTGTATGGTCTCGGACAGCATCAAGCGGGAGTCTGGAATTATCGCGGCGAGTCGGTGGACATGGCGCAGGACAACGCGAATATTTCCGTGCCGCTGATGATGTCGAGCAAGGGGTACGGGATCTTCTGGAACAGCATGGCGAGGAGCCGGTTCAACAACCGGTTCCCGAACTATTTGTACATCAGTTCGGAAGTGGCCGACGTGCTCGACTACTACTTTCTATATGGTCCGGATTTCGACAAGATCATTGCAAGCTACCGCGAGCTGACGGGGCAGGCTCCGATGTTTGGGAAGTGGGCGTATGGATTCTGGCAGTGCAAGAACCGGTACAAATCGCAGGAGGAAATTCTCGGAGTCGCGAAGAAGTATCGTGAGCTGCACATTCCGGTCGACGACATCGTGCAGGACTGGTTCTGGTGGAATCGCAAAGGCGAGTTTGTCTTCAACAAGAATTATCCCGATCCTAAGGGGATGATCGAACAACTGCACGACCAGCATTTCCACCTGATGATCTCCATCTGGCCTTTTATCGAACCAGGATCCACGAACTACGATTACATGGAGAAGAAGGGCTGGTTCGTCGACAAGTTCAAGATGGCAAAGCCTCCGTACCACGCGAACGGCATGGCGGTGTACGACGCGACCAATCCTGAGGCACGCAAGTACTACTGGGACCTGGTGAACAAAGGATTGTTCAGCATCGGGGCCGACGCTTGGTGGATGGATACGACGGAGCCAGAGACTGAGGGACAGGAAGAAAACATCCTGCTGAATCACAAGCTGGCGGCCGGAAGCGGCAACCGCTATGTGAATGCCTACCCGCTGCTCGATACGGGTGCGGTGTATCAGGGACAGCGTGCCGCTTCGGATCAGAAGCGCGTGTACATTTTGTCACGGTCAGCGTTTGCGGGATCGCAGCGGAATGCGGTGACGGCGTGGTCTGGCGATATCGTGTCGGACTGGCTCAGCTTCCGGCGGCAGGTTCCGGCAGGGCTGAACTTTGCAGTGTCGGGAGTTCCATACTGGACGACCGACGTTGGCGGTTTTGTGTTTGGAAGTCCGACGGACCCGGGCTTCCGCGAGCTGTTTGTGCGCTGGTTCCAGTTCGCGACGTTCAATCCGGTCCTGCGGGTGCATGGGACGCGCAATCCGGATGAGAACGAGCTGTGGTCCTATGGTCCGGATGCGCAGAAGATCCTGGTGAATTTCGACCGACTGCGCTACCGGATGATGCCCTATATCTACTCATTGGCATGGATGACGACGAGCCAAAGCTATACGCCGATGCGTCCGCTGGTGATGGATTTCCGCACCGATTTGCGAGCGGCCAACGTCGGCGATCAATTCATGTATGGGCCGGCGTTTCTCGTGAATCCGGTGACCGAGCCTGCGGCGACGACTCGGCAGGTCTATCTGCCGGAAGCGAAGTGGTACGACTTTTGGACGGGATCGGAGTTGGTAGGTGGACATACGATCAATGCGATCACGCCGCTCGATCGCATGCCGCTGTATGTGCGCGCGGGGTCCATTGTGCCGCTTGGGCCGGACGTGGAGTGGTCAACGGAGAAGGCGGCAGACCCGATTGAGCTTCGCATCTATCGCGGCGGGAATGGTGATTTCACCATCTACGAAGACGAAAACGACAACTACAACTACGAGAAGGGCGCGTACGCCACGATCCCGCTGCACTGGGAAGATGCTTCACGAACGTTGACCATTGGCGATCGCAAGGGGCAGTTCCCTGGGATGCTGGAGAACCGGACGTTCCGTGTTGTGTTCGTGCGGGAGAACCACGGCGTCGGCGTGAACGCGAGCGACGAGGCAGATAAGATCGTGCAGTATTCGGGGAAGTCGATTTCAGTTATGCCCTAGAAGACCTCAAAAGCGTTGACCACGAAGGACACAAAGGTACACGAAGAATTCAAGTCTTCGTGTACCTTCTTTTTTTCTGCGGCACAGGACATTCTGAAAAAAGTATTGACTTTAGGATTCGTCAAGCCCAATATGGCGTTATACGATATGTCGTTGGAGGATGCATGGAAACGCCCCTGACCGAGCCTGTGCTGCTCATCCTAATGAGCCTTGCGGGACAGCCGCGGCACGGATACTCGATCCTGAAAGATATCGAGCGGATGAGTAATGGGCGGGTGGTGCTGAGTACGGGGACGCTTTACGGTGCGCTGCGGCGGTTGCTCGACGACGACTGGATCGAGCGCTTCGAAGAGCGTGAAAGTTCGCGCGGGCGGCAGGCGTATCGACTGACGCCGCAAGGCAGGCGCAACCTGCAGATAGAAGTCAACCGGATGAAACATCTCACGCGTCTGGCAACAACGCGTGTTGCGGCGGAGGAGAGGTAAGCATGAACAGCGTCTATCGGCGGCTGTTGTGGCTTTACCCTGCGGAACAACGGTGCGAGTTTGGGGATGAGATGTGCGCCGTGTTTCAGGAGGTGCGCGCCGAGATCAACGGTGAAGCTCTGCCGACGCGTGCGGCGTTTCTGGTCCGAGAGTTTTCGGGACTTCTCGTCGGCGCACTTCGCGAGCATGTTCACAATCTGGCAGCTTTTAACTTGGCTAATCTGCTTTCACTGAGGAGGTTCAATATGCGCAACGGATTCCGTTTTCCGAAATCTACAGCGATTCTGATGACGATCATCCTTCTTGGCGTCATCGTCGCAATCCGCAAGGGAGAGGCAATTGCGAACTCCCTGCCCCGGGTGAACGCGCAGATCGGACCAATTGAGGTTGGGCACTCGACACTGTTGCCTCCCATCGCGCTTTTCGTCGCATTCTTTTGGGGGCTCGGACTGCTCGGATGGGTGATTTTGTTCGCGATGCGGCGGTCGGGCGTACACCGACTCGATGAACTGACTGGCCAGCCGAAGTAGGCGGTCGAGGAACTTTCCTCGGTTGTGGGGATCGCCCAGAGCGCTATACACTCTTCAACGCTTTCGGGATCCTTCACGATGATTACTCCACTTCGTTTCCTGCATCACATGTGCGTGGTGCTATGTGCCGCTTCGCTCGCTGCAGCGCAGAGCGGCTCCAGTCACGATGCGGTTGCCGACTACGTCCGAGCTGAAATGCAGCGGCAGCATATTCCCGGGCTGTCTCTCTTGATAGCCAAAGGCGGGAAGACGGTCCGCGCAGAAGGATTTGGATTGGCCAATGTGGAACTGCAGGTGCCCGTGAAGCCGGAGACGATCTTTGAATCCGGATCGGTAGGTAAGCAGTTCACTGCAACGGCAGTCATGATGCTGGTCGAGGAGGGCAAGATCAGGCTTGATGATCGGCTGACTGCATTTTTTCCAGATGCGCCATCAACCTGGAAACACGTGACCGTGCGCGAACTACTTAGCCACACCGGTGGATTTGGCGATTATCCGAAGGACTTCGATTTCCGCAAGGATTGGACAGAAGGCGAGCTGTTGAAACTGGTAGAAAGAATCCCGCTGGCGTATGCGCCGGGAACGAAGTGGGCATACAGCAATTTGGGCTATCTAACGCTGGGACTCCTGCTTCATAGGGTGACGGGAGAGTTCTACGGGGATTTTCTGCAGCAGAAGATTTTTCGTCCGCTGGGCATGACTTCGACGCGGATCATCAGCGAGGCAGAGATCGTTCCGAATCGCGCAGCTGGATATCGGCTGGAGGATGGCGCATTGAGGAATCAGGAGTGGGTTGCGCCCATGGTAAACACCACCGCCGACGGCAGTCTGTATTTCTCGACGCTTGATCTGGCGAAGTGGGATGCGGCGCTCTACACGGACGAGTTGTTGAAGCCATCAGATCTGGACTTGATGTGGACTGTGGTGAAGTTGAAGGATGGGAAATCGAACAAGGGCAACTACGGGTTCGGATGGTTCATCGATCAGCGGAACGGGCATCGCTGCATTCATCACAATGGCTCATGGCAAGGATTCGAGACGGCGATCGATCGCTACGTCGATGATCAACTGACGGTCATTGCACTGACCAACCTTGCGGGGTCGAAGCCTGGTGAGATCACGCGGCACGTGGCGGAGATGTATATGAGCCGGACTCAGTAGCGGGTCGCGATTCCACAAACATCTTCATGCCGTATTTCGGGCGCAGGGTGATCAGTGGCTCGGGTTCCACCTTGTGTCCTGGAACCAGCCTCAACTTCCATCTCTGACCGAGTGTAGCCAGCAGTAGAACGCCTTCCATCCAGGCGAAGGATTCTCCGACACACTGCCGCGCCCCTGCGCCGAAAGGGAAGTACGTGAATTTTGTGCGGCGCGTCTTCGCCTCTGGCGTAAAGCGTTCGGGATCGAAACGCAGCGGATCGGGAAAGAATCGCGCATCACGGTGCATGATGAACTGGCTCATCAGGACTGTGGTTTTCGCAGGCAGTGAATAGTCGCCGAGACGAAAGTCGTTCAGGGCATATCGGCCCATGGCCCAGGCTGGAGGATAAAGGCGCATCGATTCGGCCATGACCATTTCCGTGTAGCGAAGATGCGGAATATCGTCGTAGGTCGGCGTACGTCCCTCGAGTTCGCGATCGATTTCTTCATGGAAGTGACGCTCGCAAACGGAATTCTGCGAGAGCAGGTACCACGTCCAGGAGAGAGCGTTGGCTACGGTTTCGTATCCGGCGAGGAAGATTGTAATGACCTGATCTCGCAGGGATTTCTCGGATTCGGGTGTGTGCGCGGGAGAGGCGGCGAGCAGCATGTCGAGCAGGCTGCCGCTGTCGGCGTGTTGGCGACGGTGAGCTTCGATCATGCGATAGACGACCGCGTCGATGCGCTTGCGAGCGCGAACGAATGCGGCGAGACCCGGAGGCCGGACATGGACGAGCCATTCCGCGGCGGGCAGCAGCACGAGAAAGTTGTAGAGTCCCATGATGCGGTTGATGGCGTCGGCGAGTTCGTCGACTTCGTCGCGGAGATCGGTGGCGAACAGGGTGCTGGAGACGATGTTGAGCGTGAGATGCATCATGTCGATGGAGATGTCGCGCTGCTCGCCATCACGCCACCGCTCTCGGGCCCGTAGGGCTTCCCGTACGATTGCGTTGGCATATTCCGGTATACGCTGGCGATGAAATGCGGGTTGCGCGACTTGCCGCTGCGCACGGTGCTGGGCGCCTTCTGCGGTAATCATTCCCTCGCCCAGGAGCATCTTGCTGCGCTGGACCGTGCGTTCCTTTATGAAGTTGTCGTTCTGCACGACGAGAATCTCGCGAATGTAGTCGGGATGATTCAGGAAGAGGATGTGGTTCCATCCAATCTTGTAGTGGGCGATGTCGCCATAGGTGTCGACGAGGTGCTGGAAGAGAAAGATGGGGTTCGCGGGACGGAAGCGGCGCAAGGCGAACCAAAGCAGGTTACGCTGAAAACCGGGCGGGAAGCGGTATTCGGTGTGTGAGGGAACTTCGTTACGGGCGGCGCTGGCCATGAATCTGTTTCAAGTGTAAACCGTCGCACAGATCCCCGTGCCGGATGCACGAGAATTCAAGTCGTGGTCCTTCTTCTCTACCCGCTACATTGGGCTCAGTCTTCTTCTGTCGGGCATAATGGATTGCATGTCTGCTAGTGGTGAGATCACACACGTCAGCGACACGGCTTTGATGGTGGCGGCGTGCCGTGCGCACGAAACTGGCTTGGAGGACGCGTTCGTCCGCGATCCATTTGCGGTGCGGCTAGCTGGAGACCGCGGGCCAGCGATTCTGGACGCGTTGCCACATGCCAATGTGGTGCGCTTCGGGATGGCCCTTCGAACGCGCTTTCTCGACGATCTGCTGCTCGACGCACTCTCAGCGAACTCAATCATGACGGTGCTGAGCGTCGGCTGCGGGCTGGACACGCGGCCGTGGCGGCTTGAATTAGATTCGCACCTGCGCTGGATCGAAATCGACTTTGCCGATCTGCTCGATTACAAAGAGCGCTTGATGTCGGGCGAGACTCCGCGTTGCCGGCGCGAGCGCCTCACAGTTGACTTGAATGATTCGGGACAACGGCGTGCCATGTACGACGCGGCGGGTACGGCGCCAGCGCTAATGATCACCGAAGGGGTGCTCATGTACCTGCCAGCCGCGACCGTCGAAGCGCTGGCGGCGGAAAGTTGGAAACAGAGCGGGGTTGCACACTGGATCAGCGATATCACGACCACCGCTTTCAGCAAAGCCATTGGCGGCGGGACCGACAGCATGAAGCATCTTCGACACGTGCAAGCCCCCGACGCGATGAAAGGCGAACAGATAATTGATGTTGTGAGGCGGAATGGGTGGACAAGCGTGGCCCGCCGCAGCTACATCACCGATGTTGGGTTCGCGATGGAACGGATACGAAGAATGATGGGCGGGGCGACGCCGCCTCCGACGCCGGTTGCGCAGGACGATCCCACGGGAGTGCATCGGTTCGCGCGGGTGTAGGTGGCTAAAGCCCCTCGTTCTGCTGCGCATTGCGGCATGACTGAAGTCGTGCCCTTCCAAAGCAGCTGCGGAGGACACCTTTATTATTTTGCGACGACGGCTGCTGACTTCTGCAGTTGGTCTAGCTGCGCAAGGACTTCTGGGCTGTGCTTCCCGGGATCGACGCCCGTGTAGATGCTGGCGATCTTGCCTGTGGGATCAATCAGGAAGGTGTGGCGCGCAGCGAACTTCACCACTCCCAAATTCGTCATGGACCCGTAAGAGTCCATCACCTTATGGCCCGTGTCGGCGAGCAGTTTGAAGTTCAGGCCTTGTTTGGTGCAGAACGCTTTGTGCGAGTCGACGCTGTCGCCGCTGACACCGATGACGACAGCATTGTGCTCGGCGTACTTCGGTTGGTCCACCTGAAACTGGTGGGCTTCGCGCGTTCAACCCGGGGTTTGATCCTTAGGGTAAAAGTAGAGGACTACCCACTCTCCGCGGTAATCCTTGAGGCTGACGTTTGAGCCGTCCTGCGATGGCAGAGTGAACTCGGGAGCTTGGGCTCCGACCATTGGCTTTCCGGAGTGCGAAAGCATTCTGGGGACGAGCAGGATCGCGGCGATGATCACCAGGATTGCGAGGACGATTCTTAGCATCGGCCCTCCTTCGAATCTGACATGTGCTCGCGGCGACAGAAGAGCAGATTCCTCATCGCTCCGCTCTGGGAATGACCGAGCTTTTTTGCTGGTTAACCGTGGCTCGCTCCTCGGCATTGCAAGGCTGCGTTCCACGCCTGACTTTGCTTCGGTCCACAGAATCGCAAGCTTTCAGCGTGCCAACTGACGGCGCGTGACGATTGTACCGGAATTTGGAAGCGTTTCCGGCCCTGAAAATCCGCGCTATTGATATGATGGAGTGTTCAGCAATCCTCCGGGGGAAAATCAGACGTGGCTCAGACTGAAACTGATGGGCTAGAAGTGTTGGAAACCAGGGAGTGGGTGGATTCCCTGGATTATGTGCTTTCGCACGGCGGACCCAATCGGGCCGGCCGTTTGCTGCAGCAACTAGCCTTGCACGCGCGGCGTGAAGGCGGCATCAACCTGCCATTCACCGCAACAACACCGTATCAGAATACGATTCCTTCGAAACAGCAGCCGCCGTTTCCGGGCAGCCAGGAAATGGAGCGGCGGATTAAGAGTCTGGTCCGTTGGAACGCGCTCGCCATGGTGGTGCGGGCGAACAAGATTCAGGAAGGTATCGGCGGACACATTTCGACATTCGCGTCTGCCGCAACACTGTATGAGGTGGCGTTCAATCACTTCTTTCGAGCGCAGACCGAGAGCGGTGATCGCGACATTGTTTATTTTCAGGGACATGCCGCGCCCGGGATTTACTCGAGAGCTTATCTCGAAGGACGGATGTCGAAGGAGAAGCTGCAGAATTTTCGGCGTGAACTGAAGCCGGGCGGAGGGTTGAGTTCGTATCCGCACCCGTGGCTGATGCCCGATTTCTGGGAGTTCCCAACAGTCTCGATGGGACTAGGACCGATCCAGGCGATTTATCACGCGCGATTCATCAAGTACCTGGAGAATCGCGGGCTGAAGCAGTCGAACGGGGGCAAGGTATGGGCCTTCTTGGGCGACGGCGAGATGGACGAGCCTGAGTCACTTGGATCAATCACGCTGGCCTCACGCGAGAAACTCGACAACCTCATCTTTGTTGTGAACTGTAATCTGCAGCGGCTCGATGGCCCGGTACGCGGCAACGGGAAGATTATTCAGGAACTGGAAGCAATCTTCCGCGGAGCGGGATGGAACGTCATCAAGTGCATCTGGGGCTCGGATTGGGACACGCTCATTCAGAACGATCGTGACGGGCTGCTGGTGCGGCGTCTGGGCGAGGTCAGCGATGGACAATACCAGAAGTATTTCGTCGAGAGCGGGGCGTACTTCCGGCAGAACCTGTTCGGGACGGATCCGCGGCTTCTGAAGATGGTGGAGCATCTTTCGGATGAGCAACTGGCGCGCATGCGACTGGGCGGACACGATCCTATCAAGGTGCATGCGGCGTATCGCGCGGCGGTGGATCACGCGGGATCTCCGACGATCATCCTGGCGAAGACGATCAAGGGGTACGGGCTAGGCGAAGCGGGCGAAGGAAAGAACATTACTCACCAGCAGAAAAAGCTGAACGAAGATGAGCTGGAGATGTTCCGCTCACGTTTCGGCATTCCGATTCCGGACGCCGAGTTACACGAGGCCCCGTTCTATCGACCAGCAGACGACAGTCCAGAGATCAAGTACATGCAGGCGAGGCGCCAGCAACTGGGCGGGTATATGCCAGTGCGAAAAGTGCGCGCGACGCCGATGAAGCCGTTCCCCGAATCGAATTTTGAGGAGTTCCACAAGGGGACCGATGGCCGCGAAGTCTCGACGACCATGGTGTTCGTGCGGCTGCTGGCGAAGTTGCTGCGCGATCCGGAGCTTGGCAAGTACATTGTGCCAATTGTTCCGGATGAGGCGCGGACGTTCGGCATGGAGGCGCTATTCCGGCAAGTCGGAATCTACTCGAGTGTCGGACAGAACTACGAACCCGTCGACATGGACACGCTGCTTTATTACAAGGAGGCGAAGAACGGGCAGATTCTGGAAGAAGGAATCACTGAAGCGGGTTCGGTATGCTCGTTTATCTCGGCAGGCTGCGCGTACGCCAATCACGGCATCAATACGATTCCGTTCTTCATCTACTACTCGATGTTCGGATTCCAACGCATCGGTGACTTGATCTGGGCTGCGGCTGACATGCGATGCCGCGGATTCTTGATCGGCGGCACCGCGGGCCGCACGACTCTGGCGGGCGAAGGACTCCAGCATCAGGATGGACATAGTCACGTGCTGGCGCTGCCGGTACCGAATCTGCATGCGTATGATCCGGCATTCGCATACGAGATCGCCATCATCATTCAAGATGGCATCAAGCGCATGTATGTGGATCAAGAATCGATCTTCTACTACCTGACGGTCACGAATGAGCCGTTGCCGATGCCGGAAATGCCTGGCGATTGTCGCGAGGGCATCCTGAAAGGCTTGTACCGGTTCAAAGCCACGAGCAAGAGCGACGCGAAGCTGCGGGCACAACTGCTCGGAAGCGGCACGATCATGTACGAAGTGCTTAAGGCGCACCAGATTCTGGAAGAGACGTATGGAATCGGCTGCGACGTGTGGAGCGTGACCAGCTACAAAGAGCTGTATCGCGACGCAAATGACTGCGAGCGCTGGAACATGCTGCATCCGGGAGAGCAGGCGAAGGTTCCGTACGTGACGCAGACGTTGAAGGACGCGCAGGGGCCGTTTATTGCGGCATCGGATTACATGAAAGTGCTGCCGGAGAGTTTGAGCAAGTGGGTGCCGGGTCAGCTGGTATCCCTGGGTACGGATGGATTTGGACGAAGCGAGAACCGAGCGGCCTTGCGCGACTTTTTCGAAGTTGATGCAAAGCACATTGTGCTCGCGACGCTGGGAGCGCTGGCGCGAGAGAAGAAGATCGGTACCGATATCGTCAAACGCGCAATTCAGGACTTGGGGATTCATCCGGATAAAGCGAACCCGGCAGTCAGCTAACGGAATTGTGCCATTGAGTGATTGAGCGATTGCACTCGAATGGTGAATCTTCAGTTTCAATGGCTCAATGACTGAATCTAAAAATGACCGAATTGATTGAATTCAAACTTCCCGAACTGGGAGAGAACATCGAACAGGGCGATCTGGTTCGCCTGATGGTTGCGCCGGGCGCGAAGGTGGACGCCGGTCAATCGGTAATGGAACTGGAAACCGACAAGGCCGTGGTTGAGGTGCCTTCGTCAGTGAGCGGAACTGTGCAGGAAATCCGCGTCAAAGAGGGAGACAAGATCAAGGTTGGGCAGGTAATTTTTACTGTGGATGGCGCAGCAAATGCGTCCACGGCTGCGCCCACCGAGGCGACTGCCGCTGCAGTTCCCCAGCAAGCCACTCCTCCGGCGGCGCCGACCCGGAGTGCGCCGGCTGCGCCTCTCACTGCTCCTTCTGCGGCTCCTCGTGGGACTGCCCCATCCGGAGCGAGTGAATTCAAGTTGCCAGAACTTGGCGAGAACATCTCGCAGGGCGATCTCGTGCGGCTCATGATTTCTCCAGGGACGAGAGTTTCTGAGGGACAACCCGTCATGGAGCTTGAGACGGATAAGGCTGTGGTCGAAGTTCCCTCTTCCGTCACCGGCGTGGTCAAAGACATCAGAGTAAAAGAGGGCGAGAAGATCAAGGTTGGACAGCTGATCTTCACGCTGGAAGGTGGCGCCCCCCAATCTCCAGCGCGTCCGCAGGCGGGTCCGGTGGAGCACGTTTCCGGGCAACATGGAGCCCGGCTGGCTTTTCAGGCGGCGATACGTGCGGAGGGAAAGACGGAGGAGCAGGCCCTGCCTCCAGATCAGCCACAGGCGTCTGTGCCGGCTTTCAGCATGCCGGCGCAACTCGGAAAAGTTGCAGGGACCGAGCATCGTCTGCCGGTGCCGGCGGCACCGCATGTGCGGCGTCTGGCGCGCGAGATCGGTGTCGACATCTATGAAGTGAAGGGTTCCGGTCCCGGTGGACGCATCAGTGAGGACGATGTAAAAGGGCATGCAAAGTCTCTGTTGGCGTCCGCGAGCGCTGCTGCGGCTACGCCACGTGCGGGACATTTCGCCCAGCCTCAGCTTCCGGATTTTGCGAAGTGGGGGAAGATCGAGCGCGTGTCGATGCGCGGGGTGCGGCGCAAGACGGCCGAGCACCTTTCTGAGGCGTGGAACACGATTCCACACGTGACGCAGCACGACCGCGCGGACATCACCGAACTAGAACAACTGCGTGCGCGCTTTGCGCCTAAAGCCGAAGAGGCGGGCGGCAAAATGACCGTCACTGCCATCGCGTTGAAAGTTTGTGCCGCAGCACTGAAGGTCTTTCCCCAGTTCAATGCCAGCATCGATATCGACAAGGAAGAGATCGTTTACAAGCAGTACATCAATATTGGCGTAGCGGCGGATACGGATCGCGGGTTGCTAGTCCCAGTGATCCGCGAGGTCGACAAGAGGAACATCGTTGAACTGGCAGTCGAGTTGTCAGGCCTTTCGAAGAAGGCTCGGGAGAAGAAGTTGGTGCCGTCCGATATGGAGGGCGGGACGTTCACGATTACGAATCTTGGTGGCATTGGCGGCATCGGGTTCACACCCATTGTGAATTATCCCGAGGTTGCGATTCTTGGACTATCCCGCTCGCGCATGGAGCCGGAGTGGATTAACGGAAAGTTCGAGCCGCGGCTGATTCTGCCACTGTCGCTTTCGTATGATCACCGGCTGATTGATGGAGCCGATGCTGCCAGATTTTTGCGCTGGATTGCCGAAGCGTTCGAGCAGCCGTTCCTGTTATCGGTGCAGGGGTAGAAAATTCTGAAACCACAAAGGGCACGAAGTAGCACGAAGGAAACCACGTAAGAGTGGTGGTCGATGGGTCTTCCTTTGTGAACCTTCGTGTCCTTTGTGGTTCAAGGTTCTCATGTCCGAAAACTCCAATTTGAATGTTGCTGTTATTGGTGGCGGGCCTGGCGGATATGCCGCCGCGTTTCTTGCTGCCGATCTTGGGATGAACACTACGCTGATCGATCCGGAGTTGAATCCCGGGGGGGTGTGCCTTTATCGCGGATGTATTCCGTCGAAGGCGCTGTTGCACGTTGCCAAGCTGATCGAGGAGTCGCATCAGGCTAAGAACTGGGGTATCGAGTTCAATGCGCCCAAGATTGATCTTGTCCGGCTGCGCTCATTCAAGGAAGGCGTGGTTAAGAAGCTTACGGACGGACTCGGAGTCCTCTCGAAGCAACGCAAAGTGCATTATGTGCAGGGTCGCGCTGCGTTTGAGAATTCGTCCACGTTAAGAATGACGAAGTCGGATGGTTCCGAAGAGTCGCTGAGCTTCGATCGCATCATTATTGCAACCGGATCGCGTCCTGCGGTTGTGCCCACGCTCAAACTCGACACGTCGCGGATGATGGATTCTACGGGTGGGCTGAACCTGGAAGACATCCCGGGCACGCTTCTGGTGGTGGGCGGCGGTTACATTGGGCTGGAACTCGGGTCGGTTTACGCCGCGCTTGGCACTCGCGTCACTGTCGTGGAGATGCTGCCTGGTTTGCTTCCGGGGGCGGATCGCGATCTTGTGCTTCCGTTGCACAAGCGGTTGGAGAAAATGTTCGAAGCTATTCTGCTGAATACGACGGTCGCCGCGATAAAAGATGAAGGCAATAACATCCGGGCGACGCTCAAGGCACAGGACGGAACCGAGCAGCAAAAGGTTTTCGACCGAGTACTCGTGTCGGTTGGTCGAAAGCCAAATTCGGAAATCCCTGGACTCGATAAGACTCAAGTGAAAGTTGGCCCGAAGGGATTCATTCAGGTGAACAAACAGCTGCAGACGGATGATCCTGCGATTTACGCGATTGGCGATGTCGTCGGCGAGCCGATGCTGGCGCATAAGGCCTCACATGAGGGGCGAGTGGCCGTCGAAGCGATTGCGGGTCACAAGGTCGCGTTCGAACCGAATGCAATTCCGGCGGTCGTCTTCACCGATCCGGAGATTGCATGGGCTGGACTGACGGAGACGCAGGCGCAGAAAGACAATCGCGAGATCAAGGTTGCGAAGTTTCCCTGGGCAGCTTCGGGGCGCGCTATCACGCTCGACCGTCCGGAGGGCATGACCAAAATGATTTTCGATCCGCAGACCGAGCGGGTGCTGGGTGTGGGAATTGTCGGCTCGGGAGCGGGGGAGATGATCGCGGAAGGGGTGCTAGCAATCGAGATGGCGGCACTTGCCAGCGATGTGGCCATGACGATACACCCGCACCCGACTTTGTCGGAGACGGTGATGGAGTCGGCCGAAGTCTTCTTTGGAACCAGCACAGACATCTACCGGCCGAAGCGGTGAAGCGACGAGATCCGCGGACTTGTCCGATACAATAACTGCTCGCAAACGGCCTGTGAGTTTCCGGCGTACCCGCATCTTACGCGGGAGATCAAAATGCTTTTGTTTCGAAGAACTATCCTGATTTCCGAGCTGTGGATCTCCGTAGCGATCTTTACCTCAGGACAATCTGGGCTTGCGCAAGCGATTCAGGCCGCGCCTACAACTGCCCCTCCCGCCGCCGCTGACCCTCTGGGACGCACTACCCCATCCAACACCGTGTTCGGTTTTCTAAGGGCGGCGCAGGCGGGCGATTACACCATTGCGGCACAGTATATGCAGATGGGAGCCGCACGCCGCCAATCGGAAGGCGAGCAACTGGCGACCAAGCTGAAGTTCGTTCTGGACCATGCGTTCAGCGGGAATCTGAGCCGCTATAACCAGCCGGAAGGCACGCCGCAGGAGGGAGTTCCTCTCGGACGACAGAAGCTCGGAACCATGTCGGGGGGAGATGCGGAAGTAGATCTTGATGTTGTCCGAGTGAACGATCCAAGTGCAGGCAAGATCTGGCTTATTTCCTCGGACACGCTCGCCAAAATCCCCGAAGTCTACGATCAGGTTCAGGCTCGGCAGGTGGCGAGCAAACTACCGGGCGTGCTGGTGAAGCATCAGTTCGCCGGACTCCCGCTGTGGCAGTGGGCGGCAATGCTGATCGGGATTCCCCTCGCGGCTGCATTGGGATGGCTGGTGTTGTACGCGTTCGAGATTCCTTTGCGGTGGTGGGCACGTCGCCGGGGACAGCTGGACGTTGCAAGCTGGCGTTCGGTATCGGGACCTGCGTGGCTATTCGCAGGGACTCTGATCCACCAAATCTTCATGGTGTATCTCCGGATGCCGCTGCTGCCGCGGCACTACTACTTTCAGGTCACTTCGATCGCTCTAATCGTCAGTGCCACGTGGATCGTGTGGCGATTCGTGCGCTGGTCGTTGTGGCGGGTGCGCGCGCGCGCTTTGGCCCGAGGACACGCCGGCACAGGTTCGCTGATGCTGTTGGGTGAGCGCATCCTGAAGGCGGTCATCTTTGTTCTCGGGGTGTTGGCCGTGCTCGGCAATCTTGGCTTCAACATGAGCACGGCCCTGGCAGGCCTCGGAATTGGCGGCCTAGCGATTGGTTTCGGCGCGCAGAAGACCATTGAGAATCTCTTCGGGGGCGTGTCGGTGCTGGGCGACGAGGTGTTCCGAGTGGGCGATGTGTGCCGCTTTGGAGATCGCACCGGTGTTGTCGAGGATATCGGCCTGCGCTCCACGCGGATACGGACGGAAGAGCGAACGCTGGTCGCGATTCCGAACGGCACAGTAGCCACGATCAATCTTGAAAACCTGAGCAGGCGCGACAAGATTCTTTTCAAGACGGCACTCGGACTCCGCATGGAAACGACGGCAGATCACATGAGGTTCGTGCTTTCGGAGATCCGCAAATTGCTGTATAGCCATTCCAAGATCGAGACCCAGACAGTTCGTGTGCGGCTTACGGATCTTGCCGCAAGTTCTCTCAACGTAGAAGTTCTGGCCTATGTGTTGACGAGAGATTTCAATGAGTATGCGGCGGTTCGCGAAGACCTTCTGCTGCACATCATGGACATCATGGAAGACTCAGGAGGCTCGCTGGCCTTTCCTTCGCAGACACTCTATATCAGCCGAGATTCGGGAATCGAGAAGGACAAAGCCGAGAACGCGACGAAGAAGATTGCTGAATTGCGCGGAGGAAGCAAGTTACCGTTCCCCGACTTTCATAAGGACGATATCTCCTCGTTCAAAGGATCCATTCAGTATCCCCCGGAGGAGTCCACATTGCGACCGGAGAATGACGGGAAGAAAGAGTAGCATTTTCGACGGGATCAGCGGGATGCGCTGCGGAACTTGGCTCCGTCGGCCAGCCACTTCCGCTGCGCTCCAGGGTAAATGAGACGGCAGCCCCAAACGTTCAATCCCCGGGATAAGGAGTGGGGGCATGCCAGTGCTCTTCCAGCCAGCTTAGGAACAAATGCGTTGGGAAATACACGCAGAGCGGAACGATCACTAAGTATCCGAATAGATAACTTGAACCCGGGATGGTGTGTTGCTCATGAAAGAACAGGCCGCGGACCCAGTTCACATCCAGCTCTGGTCGCCAGAAGTAGTTAATCGGGACGACGATCCACATCATCACAGTTTGAAGTTTCCAGCCCCGGCGGTCGTATCCAAGCCGCCATATCGCCCAAACAACTAAGGGTGGCGTCATAACATGAAAGAGGCTGAGCAGGCGGACCGCGAGCGAGAGGTGTGGATCGAACATGTAATCCGTCGCGCCGACAAAATGGCCGTGCATGAATACTGCGCCGATGAGATCAATGCAGTAGAGCGTTTGAAATAGCAGAAGTCCGCAGGCCGCGCACGAGAACAGCAGCGAGCTCTCCAGCCAGAGCGCTACTCCTATCAGAATGTTTCCGAGGTCGCAGAAGAAGAGAAAGTTCGCGGGGCCATACTGCCGCCAATAGAGAGGGACCCAGACGATCAGCCACAGAGTCCAGCCGATCTTGAGCCACAGCGGCACGCGAGCTTTCATCGGCTGTATTGTATGCCCCACAACTTCAACTTCTTTCTCCGCGGATTTACAAGAATCAACGCTGATAAAAGATGACGAGTTCGGTTGATGATCCGCTTTGCGACAGTCGATTACTTGTGGCCATGTACGGACGCGTGGCATGCATCGATTTGCGGAATTGAACACGTCCCTAAATCGATTAAGGGCTGCGAATTACCTGCGTAACTTGATGGTCCTTACGGGTGTACCTAGGATGACCTTGATATGGGTTACCAAGCTCTTCTCTTCTGTCCCGATGAAAAAACTGCTCGTACGGTGACGCAGGTCCTGAACGAGCTCGAGTTCTCAGTCGAGCCCTGCATCGAGCCTTTTGCTGCGGTCAAGAAGCTGATGGGTCAACACTTCGACGCTGTAGTGGTGGACTGCGATAACGAGCAGAATGCCACCCTGTTGTTCAAGAGCGCGCGCAATTCGTCGTCCAACCAGACGTCGCTTGCCGTCGCCGTAGTGGAAGGTCAGGCGGGGGTAGCCAAGGCGTTTCGCATTGGCGCAAACCTCGTCCTGACCAAACCCATAAATATTGAACAGGCCAAGGGAACGCTTCGCGTCGCGAGAGGACTGCTGCGCAAGGCCGAGCCCGGCAAACCGGGAGTTCCGGCGGCGGGTGCTCCGGCGGGTGCTCCGGCGGCTGCACCACCGGCATCAGCCAAGTCTGCACCGGCTCCACTAAAACCGATTTCGTCAGTAAGGCCGACGGCGCCTCCACCAGTTGCGGCGCCGAAGCCGGTCGAAGTTCGCGTAGTTAAGCCAGTGGCTCCGCCCGCTTGGCCTGCGGCAGCAGCTGCTAGTTCTGCCCCAGTTCAGAAAGATCCGGATCCGCTTGAGATCAGCATCGAGGAGCCAGCCTCTGCGCCGTTAGCGAGCGCGCCTGCGGCAGCTCAGGTACAGCAAGCAGCGCCCCAGGCGCGGGTTTCGCTTGCACCCACCCCAGCATCCACTGCTGGCGGAAGCGGTGCCGCGAGCGCGCCTGCGCCGGCCCGCAAAGCTCCAGAACCGCTTGTAACAGAGCAGCCGCGAGATAAAGCAACGGAGACGCCCTTCGAGAAGCCAGCGGCAGCGGAAGCATCAGCGGCGATCGTGGGTTCTGCTCCGTCGTTTACCTTCGGAGGCGCGACGTCGGAGCCCGAGTGGGAAGGCGGGAAGAAGAAGCTATTCATTGGAATCGCCGCGGCAGTGGTTCTGGTTGGGGGGATCATTGGCTATACGCAGTTCAAGGGTCATTCGAGCGCGGCTGCAACTACGACGGTAGCGACGGCTCCAGCACCGGTGAGTACGCAGCCTGCAAAGCCGAGCGCGCAGCCGAGTGTTCCTGCGGCGAATTCGGTTGCTCCAGTACAAGTTCCGGCCGCGTCGGCAGACGATGATACGGAAAGCGCTCCGCAGGACATCACATTGCATTCCAGCCCAGCAACAACAAAAGCGTCGAAAGCTGCTGCGGCTGCACCTTCGAAGAATGTCGCGTCTGACGAGGAAGAGGAGCCGGCGCCGCTCGTCGTGAAGGGCGGGAAGGTTGCGGGTCACGCCTCGAAAGCGGCACCTGCGGAAGTTGCAGCTCCCAGCCTCGCCGGAATGGCGCCGGGAACGACACCGCCTCCGAACTTCGTTCCGACCACAAGCAATGCGTTCAAGCCTGTGTTGCAGACCCTGAACATTTCACAAGGAGTTTCGCAAGGGCTTCTACTCAAGAAGGTATCGCCCTCGTATCCGCCAAACGCTCTGCGTATGCGAATCGAAGGAACCGTTGAGTTGCTGGCGACAGTTTCGAAGGACGGCTCCATCACCCGGATCAAAGTGGTAAGCGGAGACTCGCAACTGACGAAATCTGCCAGCGATGCGGTGAAGCAGTGGAAGTACAAGCCGTATCTGCTGAACGGCGAGCCGGTTGAGATTCAGACACAGATCACAGTCAATTTCAAGCTCCCGAGATAAGGGCATCCAAACGATAACACCCGGGGCCGTGCGAATCGGTTCGCATGGCCTTTCTTCATTGGACGCGGAGTACTGCGTGTTCGCAAGCTTGACCAGAATTTCTTCTCGATTTTGCATCAAGCTTGTGAGTACCGGGCGGAATCGCTGGTTCAGCACTCGTACGAAATTACGACGGCACTGCACGATACGCTGGACTCGCCATTGGCCTTGGCTTTGCACCCCTGATCAGTAGCCAAAGCATGAACACCTGTTCCCCAAAGTGGAAGGGCCGCATCCATGCGTGAACGAGTGGCTCGTAGTGCGGCAGTACCAGAGAGGTGAAACTGGTAAACAGAAAGGCAAAGCAATTTACCATCAGGGCCACTCCGAGGATGCGGGGGAGAAAGCCCGACCGGTACACGAGCACTCCAAGTGGAAACAGCCATAGGCCCCAAAATATTCCGGCGACATCAAATCCGTACCCATGCACATTGAGGAACAGCATAGCCAATGTATCGCGTTGAGGCTGGTCAAACGACGAGAGGAAATCGGCTCCATGTACAAGAACGATGGCGGCAAGGGCGTTCAGCTCATTGAGAAACGCCATCGGGATTGCGACCAGAATCAGAGTCAACATGCACAACGCATTGCGGTGATTCACGGGCTTCAACAACTCGTACAAAGCCAGGGCGACAAAAACAAAGAGCGCCTCGCCAATGAGGTGCGCGGCAATGCCCAAACGAAACAGTGTCTCGCAGTTGACGATGTTACGGGCGGTCTCTAGCGCGTTTCCGTCCACGATCAGCTTACTGGGAACGTACAGGAGGCCGAAGATACCCACAATTGACGCGAGCACGTAGAGCAAGCCGGCGGTCCTGCCTGGGTTCGTGCTGAAGCGCATAGGTCCCCCTCGGGGAATTTATGCCTTAGATACGGTGAAGGCTGACAGTTGGTTCCAAGCGAAGGGATTTCTCTCGTGCCATACGACGGACGGGAGAGCTACATCCTGCGAACTGTGACGATCGATGCGTTCCCGTGCGAAATCAAAAAGGGACTGGCCCTACGTGGATCTACAACGGGGAACTCGGAAAGAGCAGTGTACCGTTGGCGTTTATCGTTGTTGGGACGCTCGGCTCCCTTACATCCTCCGAGGCTTTCCCGGTCTCTACTGTGGCTGCAATACTTCGTCGATCACCAGCTTGCCTTTCTTTTCAGCGGTGATGACTTTGTGGACGGTTGCGTATCCCGTCATTGTGATGTCGACCACGTAGTTGCCTGGATCGAGCGCCACATCAACCGGAGAACCCTTATCGAGCATGCGCTGATTGAGCGTGATCTGTGCGCCCTTAGGCTGTGTCCGGATGCTGAGGGTCGCCTGATTGGGGTCGGCTTTGCCGCCGAAGAATTTCGACATCTTGCCGACAGTCTTGATGCTGTCAACGTTTCCGAGTGGCTTCAGCGCAGGCGTGAAGTTGTAGGTCTGACCAAGCGTGAACTGCCCGTTCATGGTCTCGTCGAGATATCCCGAGAGCCGGACGAGAACCACGTGCTGCCCTTTACCTACACTCACTTGTGCGGGGGCTTTCGCCCCGGCATCGTGGCCATCGACGTAGATGGAGGCTCCGGGTGGGTCGCTCTTCACGATCAAAGTAGCTTGGAGTTGCGCGAGATGGATGGTTGCAGTGGCGCGGTTCCCGGCTGTGACATCAACAGTGCGGGTATCGGTAGCATACCCCGCTTTGCTGACCGTGATCGAGTGCTGGCCAGGCTGAACATTCGCTAACGAGAAAGGTGTCACCCAAGTGGGGTCGGTTCTGCCATCAATCTCGACTTGCGCGCCCACCGGATTGGAATCCACCGCGATCTGACCCGGAATAATGGCGGGGGCGAGCGGCTTCTTTCGTGTATTGCGTGACTTCGAGGTGGTTGAGGACCGTTGGGTGGCGACTTCGGGTGTGTCGTCCACGGACGGGCTTGCAACCGGGGCAGGAGGCTCGGTTGTCTGCTGTGGCGCGACTTGAGGCACAGGCAGGCTGGCCTGTGGCTGCGCCGGAGTCTGTTCCACAACCGGCTTGGATACGCGGGTTGCGCCGGTATCTTCCTCACTGCCCAGGTTGTGGATGTACATCGTCATCCCAACGCCGATGATCAGGATCAGGATTCCCGCGCCCGCGAGAGAATAAAGCATCAGGCGCGGCGGGACACTCTTGATTTCTTTAATCGCCTTCTCGGCAACTTCGCGCGGCTGAACTTTAGGCTTGTCTTCGGCATGCTTGTCGGCACCCTCGAACATAGTCACAGGTGCAGGAGCCTTATGAGTCGGCTGATACGTGACTTGCGACGGTTCTGGTGGAGCTACATAGACTTCTTTGAGCGGCGGCAATTCAGAGATTTCGGAGAAGCTCGTACCAGCGCCTGCTCCCGAGCCGCCTTCCGCCATCATGGGATCGACAGCAATCTTGGGGCTGTCCTCGGCCGGCGCTTCAAACGTCTCAACCTCAGGCTTGTCTATGACCGCAGAAGACATGTATGCAGACGGGCTGTCGGCATCCTGTGACGCTGCCTGATACGAGTGCACGGAATGGTCCGATAGGTCGATTTCTTGGATCTCGGCTGAACTCACTCCAGCGCCGGGCCCGACTCCTGCCGCGGCTGCCGCTGCTCTGTATACGGGAGCCTTGGATACGGCTTTGGCTTCTGCCTTTGCGGTACCTTTCGGAAGTGGAGCCGCAGCCTTAGGCTGTGCCGCAACAGGAGGCTTTGCGGGTGGCCGGACGGGACTGCTGGGACTCTTGGCGGCTGTGCCGCTGACGACCTTCGATTGCGCAGCAGCCTTCACCGTGCTGGGAACGTTGAGCCCTTTCGCAGGCTCGGCTTTCTTCGTGACTGCGGGTTTGGACTCTTTGCACTTCTCGAGATCCTCCAGCAGTTCCCTGCCCGTTTGGTAACGTTCTGCAGGGTCTTTCGCGAGTGCCTTCATGACAAGGGCACTCATGAGCGGGTTGATCTTGGGATTCACATGAATCGGGGCAACCGGCGTGCTTTCAAGAATGCTTTGCCGCAGCGACTGGATATCATCACGATCGAAGGCCTTGCGCTCGGTGACCATCTCGTAGAACATCGCGCCTAAGCTGAAGAGGTTGGAGCGAATGTCCGTCGCTTCGCCACGAATCTGCTCCGGCGACATGTAATGCAAGATTGGTGAAAGCCCCTCTTCCGCGAGGTGAACGAAGTCTCCCACTTTAGAAATGCCGTAGCTCAGGATCTTTACGGTGCCATCCCAGCCGCACATGATCTTGGAAGGCTCGAGGCTGTGATGCACAACGTTGTGAGATGCCGCGTGATCCAGACCGCTGGAGAGCTGGCGGCCGATGTCGAGCAGGTCCCAGATCGAAAATCCTTCTTTGCGGGCGAGCATGGTGGCGATGCTGTTGCCCTGCACGTACTCCATGGCGGCGCAGAACTTGCCCTCGATTTCTCCTGCACCATATACACTCGTGATATTCGAGCAGCTCAGAACCTTGGTGCTTTCGGCTTCGGCCAACAATGCTTTCTCGAGGGCCGGCGCATTTTCTCCGAAGGCGCTTAGCTGAATTGCTTTGAGTGCAATGGTTTGCCCACTCTCCGGGTCATTCGCTTTGTAGACAATGCCGGTCGGCGACTTTACCAACTCACTCAGGATTTCGAAATGGCCTAATTTTGTAGACATTCTTGCTGCTCCAATCCTCCGCACAGCTATTGCATGTTCGCGACAGCGCGCGCCGGGCCAGACCCACCGGGAATAATGTGGGCTTAGAATATCGCCGCAGAAGGTCCGGTTCGAGTTACGAAAGTAAGGCGAATGCGGTTGTGGGTTGAAGGAGTTAGACGCGCGCGGGGGCGACGGAGTCGCTGAATCTGCCCGCTACAATCCGGATGTGGTCGATCAGTTCCGGGGGCTCGTGTACCCGAAAAGCGATCCCTAACCACGCCAGGTGCATGGCAATTCCTTCGAGCGAATAGGATCCCGTCCTCAGCATGCAGGAGTTCTCATCCAAAGCCTCCAATAGTCCGGCGGAAGGCGGGATGCGTTTGGTCAGAGTGCCAAGCGGTGCGTGTAGGGTAATACGTGCGCGAATTGGATATGGCGCTTGCGAGAGAGACTTGGAAACAAATTTCGCGAAGTCTCCTTCCGGCGGAGTACGTGGTTTAAAACGAGTGGAAGTCCTTGGCTTGCCTTCGATGCGATCCATGCGGAACGTGCGCCAGTCTTTGCGAGTGACATCCCATGCGACCAGGTACCATCGATAGCCCGTGTGGACGAGGCGATGAGGCTCGACGGAGCGCAGGCTGGGAGATCCCGCGCGGTCTTGATACTTAAAGCGAAGACATTCGCAGTCACGGCAGGCACTCGCAATCGAGGAGAGCAGGTTCGCATCGACGCTCGGCCCACGTCTTGCCAGGGGAAGCACAAATCCATGTAGGCTCGAAACCCGGTGGCGAAGGCGAGGGGGGAGTACTTGCTCGAGCTTGAGAAGGGCCCGCACCGAGGCTTCTTCGATCCCGCTTACAGTTCCTTGAGCGGAGGTGCGCAATCCGAGTGCGACTGCAACAGCTTCGTCATCATCCAGGAGAAGAGGAGGAAGGTTGGCGCCTGCACCCAACTGGTACCCGCCCTCCACGCCGGAGGTGGAGTGCACGGGATAGCCCAGGGTGCGCAGCCGGTCAACATCGCGCCGCAGTGTACGGCCTGTAATTTCCAAACGACGTGCCAACGCCGCGCCAGACCAGTAGCGCTGCGCCTGAAATAGCGAGAGCAAGCGAAGCAGCCGTGCCGATGTGTTCAGCATGACCAATTGTGCCATGGGTCGAGGACCGACTCTGTCCTAAATCGCTGCTAATGTCCTCGGCATCGATTGCCGTTGCGTGAGAGCGGATCGTGGAGGATATTATGAAACTAGCTGAGTTTTTTCTTGAGCAACTGGAACGGGAAGCAGCGAGTACCCGCCTGGCATTACAGCGTGTGCCTGAGGGCCACAACGATTGGAAGCCGCATGATAAGTCCATGCCTCTAGGCTACCTGGCCTCACTAGTCGCGACGATGCTGGGCTGGATCACGAGCATGGTCAACCTGGACGAATTCGACCTCAAGTCGCCGGAGGGGGAGAGATTCAAGCCCATCGAGTGGCGCACACGACAGGAACTCATTGCAGCGCTCGACGCGATGGTAGCCGAATCGCGTGACGCCTTGCAGAAGACTACAGACGAACATCTGATGACGGCGTGGAAGTTCGCAGTGGGCGGGTATGTCATTAGCGAAAATGCGCGGCACGTCATGATCACTGATTCGGTATTCAGCCATCTTGCACATCATCGGGGACAGTTGACCGTGTACCTACGCTTGAACGAGGCAACTGTCCCTGCGTTATATGGGCCATCGGCGGATGAAGGCATGGGCCTGCCGGGACACGAATCCACAGATTGGGATGCGCAAGCCGTCGCGTAACTTCCCTGCTTCGCTGGCAGTTGTAACTGTTGTGTCTTTGCCCGGATGACATTTGTCATCCGGGTGAAGTGACGATCTCCACTTGCGAGCGAAAGGCATTCGCGGAAGGATAGGACTGCAGCGAGACACAATGGCTGGGGCGCTAGTCGGGATCTATGGCAGCCTTCCAAAATAACGATTTTCTTCGAGTTGTAAGTAAGCGGGTCCATGGTCTATCCTGTGGCCGCTCGGACGCGCTTACCTCTTATCCCCAGCTGCAACTTCCTGTGGAGTAATCCGAATGACGTTAACTCGATTTGTCCGCAAGAATACGTTTCGCAATCTTCGGCGCAGCATTCTGACCGTATTGAGTATCGGGTTCTCCCTTTTGTTGCTCACGCTGATGATGGCGATTTGGCGCAACTTCTACATGTCAAAGGGGACTGAGGAATCGGTCTTGCGCCTGGTGACGCGCCATAAAGTGTCTCTGATGTTCCAGATGCCAAGTTATTACCGCGAAAAGATTCGAGCGATTCCCGGCGTCGCCGTGGTCCTTCCCCAAAACTGGTTCGGCGGCGTCTACAAGGACGACAAGTCGGGAAACTTCTTCGCGCAATTTGGCACAGATCCTGACGAATTCTTTAGAGTCTACAAGGACTGGGAAATTCCGGAAGATCAGATCAAAGCATGGCAACGTGACCGTGCGGGAGCAGTTGTCGATAGCAAAAAAGCTCAGGATTATGGATGGAAGATCGGCCAGAAGGTGATTATCACAGGCACCGTTTTCCCTGTGAATCTTGAACTTACGATTCGCGGCATCTTCACAGCTCCGCGACCCACGAATTCTTTGTACTACAACCAGAAATATGTCGAAGAGGCCGTACCGTACATGAAGGGGCAGCAGGGTTTCTACACGATCCTTGCAGATTCCCCAGAGGCGGTTCAGAAGATTGGGCCAGCCGTGGATGACATGTTCCGTAACTCGCCACAACCTACCCGTACCGAGACCGAAGCTGCTTTTCAGTTGGGCTTCCTTGCGATGCTGGGAAACGTAAAGGCGTTTATTTTGAGTATTTGCGGCGCGGTGGTTTTCGCCATTCTGCTGGTGTCTGCGAACACGATGGCGATGTCGATTCGGGAGCGCACGCGGGAAGTAGCAGTGCTCAAAACGCTGGGGTTCACGCGTGCCACAGTCCTTAGCCTGTTTATAGGCGAAGCGGTGGTGCTAGCGTTGGTCGGGGGCATCGGAGGCTCCTTGATTGCCTTCCTGGTCGGCATGGGGGCGGCCAAAGCTGGAGGCTTCGCGGGCGCGCTCCAGGTCAACGCTCCGACGATGCTCGTGGCATGGATAGTGGCAGCATTCGTCGGATTTATTAGCGCAGTTATTCCCTCCTACAACGCCTCGCGCCTTGGGATTGTGGAGGGGCTGCGCCACATCGGCTGAGGAAAAATCATGGCGATCCCGATCAAATACAACATTCGCAACATGAAGCTTCGCAAGGGGCTGACGCTAATGACTGCGCTGGGCATCGCTCTTACGGTGACGACCGCGGTCTTCATCATGGCGTTGTTAGCTGGGCTGCAGAAAGCCTTCAAGAGCACAGGCAACCCCTTAAATGTGCTGGTGCTGCGAAAGGGATCCACCAGTGAACTGACTGGACCGTTTCCGGCTGAGAATTTTCAGACCCTGAAAACATTGCCAGGACTCGCCAAAGACAAGAATGGAGATCCTATGGTCTCCGGCGAGATTACGGTGGTGATCGTGCTGCCCCGCAAAGATGGCTCTGGCGAAGCCAACGTGACCGTACGTGGATTGATGCAGGACGGCCTGGAGCTGCGGCCAACGGTAAGGGTCGCGGATGGACGCTGGTTCACACCGGGCCAGCGGGAAGTGGTGGTCAGCAAAAGTATCCGCAGGCGCTTCACTCACGCGAGTGTAGGAGACTCACTGGACTTCGGTAAGGGCTCATGGAAAGTCGTTGGAGTGTTCGATGCCGGCGGCATGGCGTATGAGTCCGAGATATGGGGTGATGTCAACCAGATGACTTCTGACTTTGATCGTCAGGGCGTCTACAGTTCGGCATACCTGCGGGCTACGGATGCGGTCGCGGCCGAAGCTTTGAAACATCGAGTCAGTGATGATCAGCGGCTGAAACTCGATAGCATGCTCGAGCCGGAGTACTACGCGACACAGACCAAGTCGGGTGCTGTCATTCAGTTTATTGGATGGCTGGTTGCCGCTATCATGGCGGTCGGATCCAGTTTTGCGGCAATGAACACAATGTACGCGGCCGTTGCCTATCGTTCCCGTGAAATTGCCACTTTGCGAGTCATCGGTTTTTCGCGGCCGAGCATCCTGGCGTCATTCGTGATCGAAGCTCTGCTGCTTTCCCTGTTGGGGGCCGTCGTGGGGATCATTCTGATGCTTCCCTTCAACGGAATGACAACTGGCACACAGAATCAGGTCACATTCAGCGAGGTTGTATTCGGATTGCAGATGACGCCCGGAGTAGTGGCGGCGGCGATCATTTTCGCTCTCGTCATGGGGCTTTTTGGTGGAATTTTCCCGGCCTGGCACGCGTCACGTCGCGAAATACTCGCCGCCCTGCGAGACTAGTTTGGTAAGACAATCGGATAATTCCAGACTGGGACTTGATTGATGTCCACTGATACAAAACATCACGATTTAGAGGGGCTTCGGATCGACCGCTCGGCGCGCGGTGCAGAGGGAGAGCCCTCGCCGTGGGCAAAGCGCATTATCGTCATTGGTATTGTGATGCTGGTGTTGCTGGGGCTCAGCGCCTTGGCTTACAGGCTGCTTGCTTCGAATGCGCCGGAGGTCGAGACCGCGCGTGCAACGGTAGAGAGCAGCAGCGATCCTACGGCCAGTGTCGTTCTTAGCGCGACCGGCTACATCGTGGCGCATCACAAAATTGAAGCGAACTCCAAGGTGACGGGGCGGGTTGCATGGATCGGGGTAGAAAAGGGCGACCACGTCAAGGAAGGGCAAGTATTAGTTCGCCTGGAAGACCAGGAATTTCGCGCGCAATATGAGCAGGCGGCAGGGGCCGCAGAGAGCGCACGCGCGCAACTGCTGCAGTTGGAACACGGATCACGCCCTGAAGAAATTCAACAGACAGAGCACAATGTTAGCGAAGCCAAAGCGACCGCTGTCAACGACAGGACCAGCTTGGAACGTGTCAAGAAGCTGTTCGATGAAGGCGTAATGTCACAGCAGGCGCTTGATGATGCAACTGCGAAATACGAAGCGAGCCAACAACGAGCACATTCTCTGGAGCAGAGCTATCAACTTGCGAAGCTCGGACCGCGCGCCGAAGAGATCGCCCGCGCGAAAGGGGCGCTCATGCAAGCTGAGGGTCAAGCTGCTTATGCGAGATCCCAGCTTGACGCGACCGTCATTCGAGCTCCGATCACCGGAACGATTCTCGATCGCAGCGTAGAAAAAGGAGAGTTGCTTACAGGCCAATTCGCAGCTGCCGCCCGGCCGGTGTTTTCTCTGGCGGATCTGAAGGATATTCAAGTGGAATTGGATATCGCTCAGGACGACTTCGCGCGACTTGGGCCTAAGCAAAAGGGCATTGTTGCTGTCGATGCATTTCCCGACCGGAAGTACCACGGAACGATTGCTGAGATTTCCCCTGAGGCCAATCGCCAAAAAGCCACCGTCCAAGTTAAGGTGCAGATTCTCGACCCGGATGACTATCTGCGCCCGGAAATGAATTCGACCGTGAAATTCATTGCGGACGAGGCCCCGCAGAAATCCACCTCCTCCGGACCTGCTGGCGTGTTCGTCCCGACCAATGCTGTGCGCGACTCTTCCCGCAAAAAAGTCGTTTTCATCGTTTTTAGAAACAAAGCGCTGCAGCGTGAAGTGCGAGTCATCGCTCAGCGAAGCGGAGGGGTGCTGGTAGAAGGCCTTGTTGGAGGCGAGGACGTGATCACCGCTGGTCCGGCGGATCTGAAAGACGGTGACAAAATCAAAATAAAGGGGCAGTCATGAGCACAATCGCACAAAACAACGTTGCCACAGGAACGAAGGTCGTCCAGGCGCGCGGTGTAAGCAAGATTTTCAAGCGCGATGCTTTTCAGGTCACCGCTCTGGATGATGTCTCGATCGACATCGCGCAGGGCGAGTTCATGGCGTTGATGGGGCCATCCGGTTCCGGAAAGACGACGCTGCTGAATATGATCGCGGCTATCGATCGACCGACGAGCGGCGAACTCCTGGTGCAGGGACAGAACATATTCCGGTTCAACGATGCGCAGATTGCCCGCTGGCGGAATGAGCATATCGGTTATGTCTTTCAGACCTTTAACCTGATTCCGGTGCTTACAGCATTCGAGAATGTGGAACTGCCGCTTCTGCTGACGAAGTTGAGTTCGCAGCAGCGGCGAGATCACGTGATGACGGCGCTCAAGTTGGTTGGCCTGGAGGACCGCGTCCACCATTTGCCGAAGCAGCTGTCTGGCGGACAAGAGCAGCGCGTCGCCATTGCTCGCGCGATTGTTAGCGATCCGACGCTGTTGCTGGCGGACGAGCCGACCGGCGATCTTGATAGCCACTCGGCGACGGAAGTGCTGGAAATTCTAAAGCGGTTGAATGAGGACTTCCACAAGACCATAGTGATGGTCACGCACGATCCGCATGCGGCTTCCTACGCGCACGTCACGCGACACCTGGAGAAAGGGATGTTGCTGCCGCCGGCTTAGGGGAACATAGGACGGGCGACTATGGTGGGATACAACTCTGCAAAGGAAATGGAATACCCACCCTTCGAAGCTGGCTAAGGGTGGGCAGCCCAGTACTAAGCAACGTTGGTCTTCAACAAATCTTCCGATTGGCGCACCGAGGTATTTGCAGACGAATCGGCGGCCCATCGCCATGCGCGCCTTCCATTGGACATGACGGCTTCCGCTTCGCCGTAATCCACCAAGCGGTTGAGCACGGTCGTCACCGATGCCATAGGATCTTTGTGGCGAGCCAGCAGAGTCGGCATCTTCACGTGGAAGTAGTCGCAAATATCGCGCGCGGTCATCGCCCGGCCCGATTCCATCAAAATCATGCGGCAAGCCTTGGTGAAGCCCGGCTGACGGCCGCTGTTCTTGCGATCGACGAGTTCCATCAATTCTTCGTTCAGGACACTGTCACCGAACATGTTGGCGAGACCCGAAATCGTCTGCTTGACCGTACCGATCCGCTTCATGATTTCAGCGCGCTGGTTAAGCAGCTGACGCAGTTCTTCATGCGCCTGGCGGATGACTTCCTGTACGTGGCCAACGTCATAGCGATCGATTGGCCGAAGCGAACCGTTGCTGTTTTCTATGTTTTCCATGCAGCCCCCAATCAGCAAAAGCTGATAAGCAAAACTTTCCCCATTGTTGAATACGCAAAATCCTGCCCGGCCGTTCCCCTAACCCCAGCCGTGGAATGCAGCTTTTCGACCAGCGTTACGGGATTAGACGGAACACCTGTTGATTGGTTAACACGGAAGAGGCGTTAAGGGTGGCAACCTAGGTGTATTTCGTCCCCGATAACGCGCAACTCATTGCAGGAAAACGACTAGTAAGCGGCCATCGGAGTGGTAACCGTCCCCCGTTGCATTCTTGGCCTCTTGTACAGGGTTGGCCGGGAGATAGTAAACCATCCTTTTGGCTTGGTTCGCTTTTTGCAGGCTGGCCCCGATGTTGTCGCGCTCGCCGTCCACGGCGGGATCGATCTTGTGGGTGACGCTGTTGTTCCGTTGGTCCTTGGCGAAGCCGATATCGTGTGTCCCGGCGCCGACCCAGACGTCCTGTCCCTTCCAGGTAAAAGGAGCCTTCCAGATGCGGAAGTGATGGCGGCTGGCGACCATTGCAATCGGTTCAGCCATTTCGTATCCATAGTCCTGCTTGCGGCCGAACAGGTAAAGCTGGCTCATCGGCATCGCCAGGTAATCCTTGTTGCCATAGGTCTGCAGAACCGCATTGAGTACGGCTTTACGGTTGTCAGTATCGGCAATGTGCCAAGTGGCAGCTTCGAGTGCGGACTGGACTTCTTTTTTCGACCCGAGGATGACGAAATTCACCATGTCGCCGAGATTGTTGAACTGATCGTTAACACGACGCGGCAGGCGGTCGATATCTTTGCGAAGATCGGAGTCAATCGGAGTTTCGGAGAGCGTCAGAGCGGCAGTCGCCGGGCTGGTCGTCGCATCTCCGGTCGACACTGCGGTGTTGGATCCGTTCGCGGTGTTCGATCCCTTGGCATCGTTAGCGCTGTTGGTGGTGGTCGAGCCCGGCTTTCCGGTGCCGAACTGGCCGGCCATGAAGACTTGCGCAGCGTTGGCGAGCTGCGACTTCAGCTGCTGTCCTCGCGTCTTCTGCTCGGTTACGGCGGCGGCGCTGGCAGCAGCGGCGACCTTTTCGACCTTCACTGAAAGGGCGCCCTGGCACGGGGGAGTCCCAGCAGCGTTCATGGAAAGAAAGAGATGAGAAACTTGTTGAATGTGCAACTCGTTGCTGGCGCCCACCAGGACGGGAGCAGTCCCCTGTACCTGCAATTTGGCAATCAGGGCTCCCGGCGCACCGGAAGGCAGAGGCAAGTCGTTAGTGGACGCAGCTCCAGGCACGCCCTTGGGGTCGCATGCTGGAGTTCCAGAGGACGGATCCGCTGTTGCGGTGATCTTGACGACATCCCCGGATTGCAGATCGATACCGGTATCGGTCCACGACTGGGCGGCCGAGACCTGGAAGGTCAGTTCTTCCTTCGGTGTGGATTGCGGTTGGGCATATACGAATGGGGCGATGAGTAACAGAATCCACAGTTTGGACATGGAACAGATCCTGGAGACTGCGTATCTAATTATCTTCTAATCAGTCCGCCTTTTGGCAAGAGGGGCATGGAACGGGGCCGACTCAGACTGTTCTGATTCGGGCACGAACGGCAAACGCCGTTTTCCGAATTGCTCCGCACAGCTAAACTTCAGCGGTTTCCGTTCCGATGGTAACAGGTTACGAGACACCCAAATTGATTACATTCGTCAAAGCCGCTCCGGAGACCTTGCCCTTGCGACTGCTGCTCGTGGGGAATCAGGAAGAGGACTTTTATCTCATCCGAGACATTCTGCAGAGAAGCCGCGAAATCGAT
>C688J18823_10000039_pt1 | contig 68668 bp, 57 predicted proteins | sample HopSoiMetagenom1_FD_18823 | JGI IMG/M metagenome (IMG submission 18823)
TTAAGCGGGCAAGTGTCTCTTTAATCTGAGCCTGGATTTGATCAGGTGTTAATTCAACCTTTAATGGTTTTGCATATTTTCCTTTAGGTCCTTGCGGTGGATGATTGTATTGTTTTCTAGGCGCTGTATTCGTACTTCCTGCAGTGTGAGGCACAGAACCTCCTTGATTTGGAGCTCCCGGAGTCGCTGGTTTTTTAGTTGAATCCCAAGCATCTCCAATCGTTCCGCCGCCAAAGCTTTTCTTTATGCGTTTACGTTTTTTCTTATTATCGTTATTGTTGTTTGCGGATGAAGAAGCAACCGGTTTTTTACGATCCTCTTTTACAGGTAATTCAATTTTACCCATAATTTTAGGACCTTCCAACTTTTCTACTTTTGTTTCATAGAAATCTTCTTTTTCTGGCTCATTCGACTCTTCTACTGAAGGTTCCGGAGCTTGAGGTTCTTTTGTTGCAACAGGTGCTTTTTCCTCAACTACTTTGGTTTTTTCCTCTGCTACTGGTTCTTTTTCTTTCGCTGCTTTTATTTTTTCTTTTGTCTCAGTTGCCTTCGTTTTCTTTTCTTCGTCCCTCTCAGTTTTTGATTTTTTTTCTGGTTTTGTTTTGCTGTTAAGTGCGTTCAAATCTATTTTGTCAATCACCTTTAGCTTCACTTCCGATTCTGTCTTCGCTTTCGGGATTTCTTCTTCTGCTTTTGCAACTGGTGATTCCTTTTTAGCAATTGGTTCCGCTACTTTTTCAACAATGGGTGGGATATTACTTACATTTTTAATAATAATATCTTCTTCCTCTTCAACTTTTTTGGGTTCTTTTTTTACGTCTTCGTCAAATGCAATGCTTTCTTTTTTTGCACGTGTACTTGTTGTAACTTGTTTTGCTTCTTCCTTTGCAGCTTTTTCAGATTGGTATTCATTCGATAGCAATACATAAAGGTCATCAGATAATTTAGCCATAGGATTATTCTCTACGACATGCCCTTTACTTTTGAGAAAATCAGTGATAGTGGATACACTAACATTGAGTTCCTTTGCTACTTTACTTAACCGCTGTGCTTTGTTTTCTGACATATGATCGTTTAAAAATCGTTTAATTTCTGCCTAAGCAGCAATGAAATTAGTCATTTATTAGATAATGAATACATTTTTTACATAATAAATTACCAATGACCTTATTCAAATTCTGATTGCAAAATTTGTTTTACTTCCACCACTGTCTCTTCCTCTAAATCCGTGCGCCTTACAAGCTCATCCGTTGAAAGTTCTAATACACTTTTTGCTGTATCACAACCGATGCCTTTCAATGCATCCAGGATCCAACTTTCAATTTCGTCTGAGAATTCTTCCAGATCCACATCCTCTGTATCAATATCCGTATCACGGTACACATCTATTTCATATCCTGTTAATTTTCCAGCCAACTTAATATTGTGGCCTCCTTTACCAATTGCTAATGAAACTTGATCTGGTTTTAAAAATACTTCTGCACGTTTTGTTTCATCATCAATTTTAACCGATGTAATTTTTGCAGGACTTAGTGAACGTGTAATAAATAAAGTTGGATTATTTGTGTAGTTAATCACATCGATATTTTCATTGCGCAACTCACGTACAATGCCATGAATACGAGATCCTTTCATCCCTACGCAAGCACCAACCGGGTCAATTCTATCATCATAAGATTCTACTGCAACTTTGGCACGTTCTCCTGGTTCACGTACAATTTTTTTGATGGTGATTAATCCGTCAAAAACTTCCGGTACTTCCAATTCAAATAAACGCTCCAAAAATGCCGGTGAAGTACGGGAAAGAACAATAACTGGTGAATTGTTTTTCATGTCCACACGTTGTACCACTGCTTTTAATGAATCTCCTTTTTTAAAGAAATCAGATGGGATTTGTTCTGATTTTGGTAATAACAATTCATTTCCATCTTCATCCAAAATAAGAAGTTCTTTTTTCCATATTTGGTATACTTCACCGGTCATAATTTCACCGATTTTTTCTTTGTATTTTTTATACAAACTATCTTTTTCTAATTCCAGAATTTTGGAAACTAAATTTTGACGAACAGCCAATACCGCACGTCTTCCGAAATCTAACAGTTTTACTGGTGTCGTAATCTCCTCTCCCAATTCCAAATCAGCATCAATTTTTTGTGCTGCTGCCAAACTAATATGTTTTGCTTCATCATAATCAAAACTATCTTCCGCAAATTCATCATCTACTACTTCACGATTATGCCAGATTTCAATATCCCCGCGATCGGGATTTACAATGATATCAAAATTTTCATCGGAGCCATATTTCTTTAACAACATACTACGAAATACATCTTCGATAATGCTCATCAGTGTCGCTCTGTCGATGTTCTTTACTTCTTTGAATTCCGAAAACGATTCAATTAAATTGATACTTTCCATTTGTTTAAATATTAAAATAAAATTACAACTTTAGTTTCTTTGATTTGATTAAATGTTAATTTGATATTATTTATTATCTCTTGTTTTGCTTTCTTTCCTTCTATTCTTTCTTTTGTTTTTGTTTCCAGCTCAATTCCTTCTTCAGATGCGGATAGCAACTTGCCTGTTAGCTTTTTATTTTCCTTTGTCACCACATCTATATATTTACCAATGTTTTTTTGGTATTGACGAAGAATTTTAAATGGCTCTGTAAGCCCTGGAGACATTACGTTTAGCTCAAAATCATCTTTTTCACGATCCAGATTAAATTCAATATGTCTGCTCATTGCAACGCAATCAGCAATGGATACGCCTTTGTCATTGTCCAGTAACAGTATAATCTTGTTTCCTGGTTTTACACTGATATCAACAATAAAATTAGTTCCTTCGGCAAGCTTTTCTTCAGCAAGCTTTTTTATTACATCAATTGTAATCATTAGTCTTATAAGAACAGAAAGAGGGGACTGATGTCCCCTCTTAAAATTAAACTCTTTCTAAATGAGGATACAAATATACAAAAAAAAATTTAGTTAACAAATTCATCTGCCTTATTTTAGAATTTCATCTACATTTTTTCATTATTAAGCAACCAAACCACTATTTTTTTCGTCTTAATATTAATATAGAAACAATAAGCGTTTAATATCAACTTAATCAGAATGTGAATAAAAATTTTTACCTTTATCGTAATTAAAATTAATTTTATCTACATTTGTATCTCGTTTATCTCTTTAATTTGTTATTTTATCGAAAACTAACGCTTCAAAAAACAAAAAAATTATGCAAAATCTTATGGAAATATCAAAGACGACTAAGCGTAAATTAACTAGGGTTGGTTTATTAGTAGTTGCTAATGTGTTTGCAACAGTTGATCACATTATGGCGCAAGCTGATCCATCAGTTGAAAACATTCAAAAAACTACGAGTGCCGCTAAAGAAGTAGCTCAGCACGAGGAACTTATGGGATATGTTTACATGGTTATTGGATTTGGCCTTGTGATCGCAATTGCTTGGTTTACCAATACAAGAGTTCAAAAGCGCAGAACAGAAGAAGCTGCTCAAAAAGCAGCAGCACGTCATCATCATCACCATCCCCATGATCCACATAGAGCGCCGATTCAACGTAGAAGACCTGTGACGAAAGTTAATTAATTTTTACCCCTTTCTTATAGGTGGTTTCCATTAGTATTTTCCCATTTTTATCATAATAGGTCCATTTACCGTGTGGTTTACTCTCCACACGGTTGGACTTATTATCTTTAACAAAAGTGTATGACGTGGTGCTCTTTAATGCTGCATTTTCATACCATGCGCTACAATCTCCACTTAGTTTCCCATCTGTAAAGGTTTGCTCCATTGACTTTACACCTGTTTCATAATAATAGGTCCATTTACCATTTTGGCGTTCCTGCACATAATCTCCTTCACTGTCTTTTATTCCGTAAGGTGTCCAGGTAATCCAGTGTCCTTCTTTTCTTCCCCCTTTATAAGGGCCCTCTTCTTTTATTTTTCCTGAGTTGAAATAATACTTCCAGGGACCATCCTTTACTTCATTTTTATAAAATCCTTCAAAATTAGGGCTTTCATTAGGGAACCATCCCTTCCAACTACCATCCATTTTTCCAGCTTTAAAATTTCCTTCATCTTTTCTAGCCCCGTTATCGTACCAGGAGTTCCAAGTCCCTTCTTCTTTTCCAAGCACATAACTTCCCTCTTCCAGTTTTTGTCCACCTTCATACCAGGTGGTCCAAACACCTTCTTTTTTGCCTTTACTATAATTTCCTAATTTCCATTTTGCATCTGTATTGTAAAAATATGCCCAGGTACTGTCTTGTAAATCATCCTTATAATTCCCTTCTGACTCCTTGTGCCCGTTTGCATACCAGTATACCCATTTTCCTGTCCGTGCTTCTTCCTTTAATAATCCTTCCATTAATAATGCTCCTGATTCAATATACCATTTCCAGTATCCGTTTTTTTTGTCATCTACAAATGGACCTTCACTTTTTACTTTTCCATTCTTAAACCAATTGATGCATGCGCCATTCTTTTTTCCTTTTACATAATTTACTTGATAATCTTTTTCTCCCGTGATAGCATAAAACAACCATTCTCCATCTATCCAACCATCTTTATAATTTCCTTCTCCTTTTTTCTTTCCATTATCATAAGCGATGGTAAATTTTCCATTTCCATCCTTTATAATCTGCTCGCCGGTGCTTAGCCATAAATTCATCAACAATACATCTTTATCTTTGTATACTAATTCTTGCTTCGGTTTGCCATCTTTAAACCATTCTTTCCATGCGTTAATTTCTTTTCCTGCTTTATATTCTCCTTCTTTTAATTTAACACCTGTTGAGGACCATTCTGTATACATTCCTTCGGCAAGATTATTTTTAAAATTTCCCTCGCTTTCCTTTTTTCCGTTTGCATAATAGTAAATCCAAACCCCTTCCTTTTTTCCATTTTTATAATTCTCAATACTCTTCAGGGTTTTATCCTCATACCAACCGGTCCATGTGCTATCCTGAAAATCATTTTTGAAATCATTTTTAAAAAATGTTTCTTGTGCCTTGTTTCCATTAATATACCAATAAGTCCATGCACCATTTTTCTTTCCATTCAAATAATTTTCTTCTGCTTTTATTTTTTTTCCAGGATAATAATAGGTGAATTTTCCATTTTCTTTTCCTGCTTTAAAAAAACCTTCTTTCGCGATCTCTCCGTTTTCATACCAGGCTGTATACTTCCCATCCTGCATCCCATCTTTTATTTGTTGCTCACTCCTTTTCTTCGTTTGAGCTTTGTCCCAAAATTCTGTTATTTGAGCAAACAAACTATTTACAGATCCTATGAGGATATATAGAATTATGTATTTTTTCATGCTTTACTTTTTATTAACATTTACTTATGGATATACGTTTAGAATTGTCAGTTATTGTCCAAAAAAAGAGCTGAAGAGATAACCTTCAGCTCTTTACCTATAACATAACACTTTGTGTGCTATTAACCTCAACGTCATACTTCGTGCGACGTAGCTTTATTGCTTTCGCTAAAGCTTCGGTAATCGAAGAGCGAAGTCGCACTAGTTTGTATTTAATACTTTAAACAATTCATCCAATTTCGGAGTAAGAATTATTTCTGTACGTCTGTTCTTTTTTCTTGCATCTGGTGTTTTACCATTATCCAGCGGAAAATATTCTCCTCTCCCTGCAGCAGACAATCGTTTTGGATCTATCTTACTATTTTTTATAATGATTTTTACAATAGAAGTAGCACGCATAACGCTTAAATCCCAATTATCTTTAATCTCTCCTTTACCAATCATGGGTACATCATCCGTATGTCCTTCAATCAACACATTTATATCCTCATTTTGTTCCAACACTTTTGACAATTTTTTCAGTGCCTCTGCACCTTTTGATTCTACATTTGTGCTGCCGGATGCAAATAATAAACTCTCATCCATTGAAACATACACCTTTCCGTTTTTTTGAGTAATGGTTAAGCCCTTGCCTTCAAAACCAAGCAACGCATCTGATAATGTTTTTTTCAACTTATTTACAGCTTCCTCTTTACTTTTTAATACAAATTCCAGTTCGGCAACTCTAGCTTCACGTTTCTTTAATTCTGAATTCAACAAGTCCAACTCTTTCTTTTGTCCATCTAATACACCTGCCAGTCGTTTTAACTCATCCTGTTTTTTTAATACCTGTTCTTGTGTTATCTGTAATTCTCCATTTATTTTCTTTGTATCGTTTACATTTCCCTCCAGTAATAAATTGTATTTTCTTAATAGTTCTTCATTTATTAAATTCAATTTGTCATACCTGCTGGTTGTTGCTCTATAGCTGATACCAAGGATAGAGGTGTCTCTTGCCAATCCGGCAACCTGTTTCTGATTATCATCCAATAGCCTTGCAGTTTCTTTCAACTTTGCCTCACGTTCCTCCTTATCTGTTTTATATGTTGCCAATTCGGTTTCACAGGTTTTACGTTTGCTTTGTTCTTCTTCCATTCTACGCAAGGGTACGCAGGAGCATATGGATAGAACAAGTGATGCTAAAATTAAATAAGGGACGTTTTTTTTCATCAGGAATAATTAAGAATTAGTAATAGGTAAAATTATTACTATTCAAATGCCTTTGGAGGACTTATGGAAAGAGTTTATGCACAGTAAAACACTTGAAAGATGAAGGAATTGTTAATAATTGAGGGATAAACATCCGTTTACATCACCAATTAATTGCTTTAGAACTTGATTGAGATTCGAGAATAAACGCTTCGTTATTGTACGCTACTCGCGTTTTCGGTTAGTGGAACAAAATACACTTTTGTAAGGTCGCGATATTCCATCGCATTGGCAGGGAAATTTCTTATGTTTGGTTGTATCAACCGATAGCTTTCATCATAAAACAAAGGCATAATGGCGCCGTCGTCAATTCCTTGCTGATCAGCTTTGCGATATAACTCAAATCGTTTTTTTTCATCTATTTCATGTGCTGCTGCTGAAAACAAGGAATCAAAAACACGACTTTTATAACGCGTTGAATTGAGTGAAGATCGATCGGATAAATTTTGAGGAACACCTTTTCCATATAGCAATATCAGAAATGCTGCTGGATCCGGGTAATCTGCATTCCAGGAAGATCTCCAGAATTGCGCCTGACCTGTTTCCAATTTATCTAAATGTTCTGCAAAAGAAAGAATTGTAACTTCTATTTGAATATTTAAATTCTTCTCTAACATTCTTTTTGTCATTTCAGCTATTTGAATATTTCTGTCGTTACCGCCACTGTTAATTTGTAAGGTTAGCTTTGGAAATCCCTTTCCATTAGGGTATCCGGCCTTAGCAAGGTAATTACGCGCCTTTTCAACATCAAATGTATAACCCTTTAATTTTTTAAATTCATAGTTTTTGAAGGATGGAGGTATAATACCATAAACTGCCGGAACTCCCTCACCTTGCAAGGTATAGTTTACAATTCGCTCACGATCCACCGCATAATTGAATGCCAAGCGTACTTCTTTTTTACTAAATACATCGCTCTGGTGCTGAAAACCTAAATAATATACACTCATCGCCGGAACAATCTGTATTTCAAATGGAAAATTTCCTTCTTTTGCATGATCGAGTTCTCCTAAAATATTAGGTACCATTTCAATAGGCAAACGGAACATCATGTCCAAGTTTCTCTTTTTGAATTCAGTAAGTTCTACCTTCTTTTCTTTGATAAATGTAAACTTTAACCCATCTAAATATGGCAATTGATTTCCAGCTTCATCTTTCTTCCAATAATTGGGATTGCGTTCTAAGGAAACAATTTCTCCTTCTTTTATGTTTTTAACCTGGAAGGGTCCTGTTCCGACACATTTTGTTTTCATTTCTGATGGCCCATATTTAGTATACGCTTCTTTTGGATAAATTAAGCACCCTGCTGTGGCAAGTACATTTAAAAAACCTGCAAATGGATGCTCGAGTGTAAGTTGAATTGTGTAGTCATCTATTATTTTTAAGCCCGGGATGCCATTTGGCAAAGGTGTCTTAAGTGTCGATTGGTAATACTGACTGGCCCCCAAGAGGAGGTCTTTTAATGAGGCACTGAATTGTTGGTTTTCCGGAATTGCTGTACACAACTTTTCAAAACAAAATTGGATATCATAGGCATTGAGTTCTCGACCTTTTCCTGATTCAAAACAAGCATCATCGTGAAATTTTACTCCTTTCCGAATATGAAAGACCCAAACGGTCGCGTCTTTATTTTTTTCCCATTTTTCAGCTAAACAAGGGGTAACAGTTAGGTCGGATTGTGAAAGCTTGATTAAACCTTCATATACTTGGTATGCAATATGTTGAGAGGTTTCTTCGGTGATACTTAATGGGAAGAGATTTCGGAAATCCTCTATTTCATTCATACGGAAAATACCTCCGTAATAAACATCTCCTCGTTCTGCTTTTGTAAGCTCTCCTGTAGTATTTTCTCTCTTCACACAAGAACAAAAAAGCACTAACGCTATTAAATAAACTACCTTTCTCATATCACCCATTCCGTCAGAATAAACTCCCCAATAAATTTCAATTGATCTCAGATCTCCTGTTACGTAAAAACTGAACAATAGTTCTAAAAATCAATCTCTAAAAGTACCGGGCAATGATCAGAATGTTTGGCCTCTGAAAGAATGGCTGCTCTTTTTAATTGGGGCTCTAAGTTGTTGGAAACCATGTTATAATCAATACGCCAACCTAAATTCTTTGCACGTGAATTAGCGCGAAAACTCCACCAACTATAATTATGAGGTTCTTTATTAAAATGTCTAAAGCTGTCAATAAACCCTGATTTCATAAATGTATCTATCCAAATCCTTTCTTCTGGTAAAAAACCACTGCTGTTGGCATTGCTTTTTGGATTGTGAATATCAATGGGTTGATGGCAAATGTTATAATCCCCACAGATAATCAGTTTGGGGCGCTTTTCCTTTAACGTGTTGATGTAATTTTGAAAATCATCCATCCATTTATATTTAAATGCTTGCCGAAGTTCTCCACTGCTTCCGCTTGGGTGGTAGACGCTCATCACAGAAACATCACCATAATCAGCACGTAATACTCTTCCCTCATCATCATATATTTTTATCTTGCAGCCATATTCTACGTGATCGGGTTTGCGTTTTGAAAAAATACCGACACCGCTATATCCCTTTTTAACAGCTGGGTGCCAATAGTGATGATAACCCATTTGTTCAAAAACATTCAAATCCAGTTGCGATGGTTCTGCTTTTAACTCTTGCAAGCATATAATATCCGGATCTGCTGCTTTTATCCATTCCAACAATCCTTTGCTCATTGCAGAGCGAATTCCATTTACGTTGTACGTTATAATTTTTGCCATTTATCTGCGTATTCTTTGTTCCTACAAATGTATTAAATGCATTTGTTTGTACATAATTTAGTATTTTTAATTCGGTGAACTTCCCAAAAACGATACTTTTTTTTATCTCCATTTTTACATGCATTACTTGTTATTCGCAATATACCGGTAATCGGCATACACGAATGGTGCTGTTAAATTCAGATACTATTCAGCTGGATTCACTGAGTATTGTTCCTGGTTCCGTTTCTATTTCTGCAAGTGACGGAGCTGTGCTGGATTCTTCCTTTTATGCAATTAATTACGTGGAGGGAAAAGTGATTGTCGATCGAAAAAAAATACCTGCTTCTGTCCATTTGGATAGCTTACAATTCTCCTATAAAACTTTCCCTTACTTGTTTTCTTCTGAAACCAAGCACAAAGATATTCGGCGGCTACGAATGGATATCAATGGGCGAAAGGATCCCTTCCGATACGAGTTCGAAAATAAAAGCGAAGATCTTTTTAAAATGGAAGGTTTAAATAAAAGTGGAAGTATCTCCAGAGGAATTGCTTTTGGTAATACGCAGGATGTGGTGGTGAATTCGAATTTAAACTTACAATTATCAGGGCATTTGACAAATAATATTGATATTTTATTGGCTGCAACCGATAACAATATCCCCATACAACCCGATGGGAATACGCAACAATTACAAGAGTTTGATAAAGTGTTTATTCAATTTTCTAATGAAAACACAAAGTTGATCGCTGGAGATTTCCAGTTAACAAGACCCAGTGGTTACTTTATGAATTTTTATAAAAAATCGCAAGGGATTAGTTTTTCTGCCCTTCGAAAAGTGAATCCCTTCGGAGTAAAAGATACCAGCAAATATGGGCTCTATAAAACAAGCTTAAGTGTGGCTGTCTCCAGAGGAAAATTTTCGCGGAATCAATTTCAGGGCGTGGAGAGTAATCAGGGACCTTATCGGTTAAAGGGAGCTGAAAATGAGCTTTTTATCATTGTGCTTTCCGGAAGTGAAAAAGTATACATTGATGGAAGACTATTAATAAGAGGACAAGAAAACGATTACATCATTGATTACAATACCGCTGAATTAACCTTTACCGCCAAACAGTTAATTACAAAGGATAAACGCATTGTTGTCGAATTTCAATATTCGGATAAAAATTATGCGCGCTCTTTAATGCATTTTGCAAATGATTATGAGCAGGGACATTTAAAAACACACATTCATGTCTATTCTGAACAGGATAATAAAAATCAGCCCTTGCAACAAGAGCTGAACACAGCAGAAAAACAATTACTTTATCGCATTGGAGATACGCTCTCCTTGGCTGTTTCACCCAGCATTGATAGTACAGGCTTTAATCGAAATGAAGTGCTTTATAAGAGAGTAGATTCCCTTATCGGCACAAAGAAATATTTTTCTGTTTTTGTTTATAGCTCCGATACTGCAAAAGCAGTGTATCGATTAACCTTTAGCAATGTGGGTCAGGGGAAGGGAAACTATAAACAAATTGCATCGAGTGCCAATGGTAAAGTTTTTCAATGGGTACGTCCAGACAGTATAACAGGGTCACCAAACGGAAGTTTCGAACCGGTGATACAATTGATCACTCCGAAAAAAAAACAAATGGTTACGGCGGGTCTGGAATATGGGTTTAATAAAAATACATCTCTGGCTGTGGAAGCAGCTGTGAGTAATAATGACTTGAATACATACTCCAGTGCAGATAGCAGGGATGATGTAGGATATGGGTTAAAAATGAATTTTAATAATTTACTTCCTCTTTCAAAAAAAATAATAACTGGTACCTCCACTGATACAAGCCGTTCCGAGCTTTTTATACTCAGCAATGTAAATTATGAATTTGTACAAAAAACTTTTTCTCCTATTGAACGCTATCGTAGCATTGAGTTTGAGCGTGACTGGAACAGATCAACGGTAAATGTCTTATCGGATCAGCATATCATTGGTGCAGGTGTAGGGCTAACAAAAAAACAGTTAGGAACGATCGGATACCGCTTCAATGCTTTTTTTGAAGGCAAGAACTACAATGCGACCAAACATTTTTTGAATTTCAATGTGACAAAAAAATCAACGTCTGCTTTTTATGATGGTAGTTTATTACACTCCCGAAGCCTCAATAACACTAATTTTTACAGGCATAAGAGTGGGATCTCTCAAAAGATAAAGCCATTTGTGATTGGTTTAAAAGATGAATTTGAACAAAATAAATTTTCCGCGAATACGGCCGTCAAAGATTCGTTGCTTGCAAACAGCTATCAATTCTGGGAATGGCAAGCTTTTGCTCAAAACCTGGATACAACAAAAAACAGATATGGTGTAAATTATAAGCAACGGACAGATTATTTATTGAAAAAATCAACAAGCGGTACATCTGCACTTACCAAATCATCTTTCGCGGAAAGCTATGGAGCTTATTTTGAATTGTTGCAAAATCCAAACAGTCAGTTTAAAGTAAATGCTGCTTATCGCCGGTTACAAGTTCTTGACACCATACTTACACTTCAAAGGCCAGACAACTCCCTTGTTGCAAGAGTTGAATATATACTGCGTGCATTTAAAGGGTTTATTTTTTCCAACACCTATTATGAAATTGGTTCGGGACAGGAACCCAAGAAAGAGTTTTCCTTTATAAAAGTTGCAGCCGGACAGGGCGTCTATGTTTGGAATGATTACAACAAAAATAATGTTATCGAATTAAATGAATTCGAAGTTGCCCGCTATGCTTCACAGGCTGATTATATTAAAGTATATACACCTACAAACGACTATATTAAAACATTCAATAATCAATTTAGTCAAACGCTTATGTTAAAGCCCTCTGCATTGTGGACCAACAAGAAGGGGTTGCGAAAATTTTTATGCTTATTTGGGGATCAGGCCTCCTACCGCGTGGACAGAAAATCAACAGAGACAGATTTTCGAAAAGCTTTCAATCCCTTTTTGGATGGGAACAATCTAAGCACATTGGCCGCATTGAACTCCTCCTTTAGAAATACTTTTTTTATTAATCAGGCCAATCCAATTTTTAGCATGGATTTAAATTACCAGGATGTGAGAAGCAAGACCTTGCTGGTAAATGGATTTGACTTTATAGGGAATGCTTACAAACAAGTTCAACTCCGCTGGAACATTACCCAACAAATAAGCTTTAATGCAGATTATAAAGATGGACGGAAAAGCAGCTCTTCTCAATTTTTTACAACACGTGATTATTCCATCCGCTATTACGAAGCGGAGCCCCGCATTAATTATCAGCCCAATACTTCTTTCCGAACCACTCTTTCTTTTAAATATTCTGATCGCAAGAACAATACATTTATCAATAAGGATAGCCTTGCTACGATGCGCGGAGGTGAAACTGCTTTTATTCAAGATTATGGCTTGGAACTCAAATATAACATATTGGATAAAGGGAGCTTATCGCTTAAAACGAATTTTGTAAAAATAAAATTTAATGGGATTGAAAATTCATCGACAGGATTCGAAATGCTGGATGGGTTGAAAACAGGGCAAAATATTATCTGGGGAGTCACTTATCAGCGTACACTTTCCAATAATTTACAGTTAAATTTAACGTACGAAGGCCGTTCATCCTCAGGCAAAACAATTCATACAGGCGGAGCTCAAGTAAGAGCTTACTTCTAAAACCAGCTACAGGCTATTTCCCCTATTTTTTATATTTTCTTTGAAATATTTTTGTACTTCAAAAAATTGCTCTATCATTGCTGGCACAAACATTGGCTTGCTTTTTAAAATAATTTATTTATTCTATGAAAAATAAACTCTTTGTTTTAACTGCTATTTTCTCAACGTTTGCAATCACTGCAAATGTGCTTGCAGTTTCTTCCAGTATATCTTCCTTATCCGTTTTTATACAAGGTGATGCAAAAATTCAAATAAAACCAGAGGAATTACCGGATGCTGTCAAGAAAGCAATCGCTGATAAATACAATGGTTGGGAAATTTCAACCGCATTTTGGGTAAAATCAAAATCGGAATATTATGAAGTGAACTTGAAAAAAGAAACAGATAATAAATTACTAAAATTTGATAAGGACGGAAAACCTATCGAAGAAGTAAAAAATTAATACGCTCGTTCGATCTAATAAAACCAGATCTGTTCGAAATGAAAAATATAAAGACAAGGTAATTCCTTGTCTTTTTTATGTGTACACGATTTAGAATGTTTTATTATGGAATTTAAAGATTACTACAAAATTCTGGGTGTCAGCAAAACAGCTACTACAGAAGATATTAAGAAGGCATATCGTAAATTGGCGGTTAAGTATCACCCCGATAAAAATCAAGGAAATAAGGCTGCTGAAGAAAAATTTAAAGAAGCAAATGAAGCCAATGATGTATTAAGCGATCCTGAAAAAAGAAAAAAGTATGATGAGTTAGGAGACAACTGGAAATCTTATCAGGGAGGTGGCAATCCCTTTCCTAATCAAGGATTCAATACTGGAAGCCGACAACGATATTCATCCCGTGAGGATGATGATGATCGTTTTTCTGATTTTTTCGAAGCCATTTTCGGTAATCGATTTGGTGGTGGCAGGGGCAGATCCAAAGGTGATGATTATAAAACCAATGTTACCATTTCATTGGAAGAGGCTTATATGGGTACTGCCCGTCTATTGGAAGTAAACGGTGAGAAATTACAAATGAAATTCAAACCGGGTACAGCTGATCAGCATAATTTAAGGATTAAAGGAAAAGGTGGGCCTGCCAGCAATGGTGGAGAAAGGGGTGATATATATGTAACCGTACACATTTCACCTCATGGTTATTTTGAACGAAAGGGCGATGATTTGTATTGCGAAATTGCTGTTGATCTCTATACAGCTATATTGGGCGGCAAAACAACGGTGAATACATTGAAAGGTCCTATTCAGATCAACATTCCAAAAGAAACAGAGAATGGAAAAGTATTGCGATTAAAAGGATTGGGTATGCCTGTATATGCTAATGCCAACGATTTTGGCGATATCTATGCAAAAGTAAAACTCGTATTGCCAAAGAATCTTAGTAAAGAAGAAATCGACTTATTTCAACAATTGAAAAATAAACGCAAGTAAGAATTTCATCACATTTGTCTATAGCTTAGCACTCCATTTACTCTTTGGAAAGAGTGATTTAAAAATCTCATCGTAATAAATCAAGAATTTAAATGCGTAGGTGGGTGAATTAAATTTTTGATTTAACTCTTTGCTTTGGGTAAACATGAAACGAAACCCAACATCTGCACCAACTCCAATCCATTTAACAAATCGGTATTCAACAGATACAGCCGGCTCGTATATCAAGCAAGTAAATTTTTCAATGTATCTCTTTTTTTCAGCTAATTCATATTTGTAATAGGTTTGTCCTACACCTATTTGCAGTGGTATACTCAACTGCCAATGTTTATTTCGATAATACACATATTCTAATTGGGCAGAAAAATAAAAAAGCTGAAGTTTCCCTACTGCGCTATCCACTGCATTTGCATCATTGGTATAGTAAATCTGCTTATCAAAATTTTTGGTCGCTTTCGCATAGGGATAGATTTGGTTGTATCCAATGCCTATATACAAACGCTTTCCGTAACTCAGGCCTACTTTTAAACCAAAAATTTTAATCCTACTATTGTAAATAAAGGAATTCCGGGTATCTAGTTTTCCAAATACATGTGGTTTTTGTTTGAGGCACCACTGGATCGTATCTAAGGTAGGCTGACCAATTGCTTTTAATTGCAACAAGCAAAAACTAAAAACACAGAATATGACGATTAATCTACGCACGCGACAAAGATAATAACATAAAATAATTTAACTTTGTATCACCATGAAAAACACTGCGCGTTTCGTTATCATATTGCTATTAGTGATCTCCGGGTTGAGATTATCTGCACAATCTTATACAGATACAGGGAAAGTGAGTTTAATACAGGATCATCGGATTAATGAGCTCCTGACCAAGAACATTGAAAGCAATTCAAAAGCTAGTTTGAAAGGTTATCGCGTAAAAATACATTTTGGAGCAGATAAAAATAAAGCGAAGGAAATAAAAGCAAAATTTATGATGCAGTTCCCTTCTGTTGCTGCTTACGAAAAATATGATCAGCCTAATTTTAATATCCGAGTAGGAGATTTTAGAACAAAACTGGAGGCTTATAAATTTTTAAAACAAATTCAATCGGAATTTCCAGCTGCTTTCATTGTGCAGGATGAGATTGAATTTCCGGAATTGGAAACTGAACCAAAAAAACCTTAATCGCTTCGGATCACGCGGTAATTTTACGGATTTTGTTTTAAGGGTTCTTCCGCAGCAGTTGGATTTTCCTGCTCTTCTGTAATTTGTTTCTTTCCAAAAAAACGTTTCTGATACAGGATGATGATCGCTACACCGATACTAATGGATGCATCAGCAAAATTGAAAACAGGTTGAAAAAACACAAATTTTTCTGTCCCCCAGAATGGAAACCACTCTGGAAAATGTCCTTCAATAATTGGGAAGTAGAACATGTCCACTACTTTTCCATGTAAGAGTGTTGAGTAACCACCCCCTACTGGTAAAAAAGTGGCTCCATCAATATATCCGTTACTCTCGCTGAAAAATACACCATAAAAAACACTGTCAATAATGTTTCCAAGGGCGCCTGCAAAAATTAAGGCTATACACGTGGTAAACAGTTTATCCTCTTTTTTCTTAATGATCATAAGCAAATACCAGAAGATAACTCCTATAGCGAGGATCCGGAAGGTAGTTAAAAACAATTTTCCATATTGCCCCCCAAACTCCATTCCATAGGCCATTCCGTTATTTTCAGTGAAATGAAGAATAAACCAGTTACCAGCCACATGTACTTCTCTTCCCAGATAAAAATGTGTTTTTATGTAGATCTTTATAAACTGATCAATCACTAAAATAAGGAATGCAAGGATTAAGGGCTTTTTCAAAATGTACTTTTTTAATAGGGTACAAAAATAAAGAAAGGTTACTACGATAGTAACCTTTCTTTAAAATAATTGTTAAAAATATTAATTATACGTTTTGCTCTAACTTCGCTTCAATCGCTAATGTTGCATGTGGTACACTTCTTAAACGTTCTTTTGAAATAAGTTTACCTGTTGCACGACAAATACCGTACGTTTTGTTTTCAATACGAATCAATGCATTTTGCAAGTTTTGGATAAATTTTTCCTGACGACTTGCTAAGTGTGCTGTTTCTTCCTTTGACAATACATCTGATCCATCTTCCAGTAATTTGAATGTTGGAGAAGTATCATCTGTTCCATGATCATCTTTATGAGAAAGCGTGCTTTTTAATAATTCAAAATCCTTTTGCGCTTCTGCCAGTTTTTTTAAGATCAATTCTTTAAACTCTTTTAATTCTGCATCAGAATAACGTGTACGTGTATCTGTATTGATATGTGGTTTTGGAGCAGGCCCCATTGGTTTGCGAATAGACGGTGTTTTATATTCAACAATCATTGGTGCTTCATCTCTTCTGCTTCCATCATCATCCAATGAATAATCTTTTTGTTTTTTCTTTGGAGGTTCCGGTTTTCTAACTGGTTCAGCAGGTTTTGTTGCAACTGGTTTCGCTATTTCCTTTTTAGGTTCTGGTTTTGCCACTTGTTTTGCAACTGGTTTTTGTTTTTCTACTACTGGTTTTGCTATTATTTTCTTAACTGGTTTTTCAATTTTTTTCGCTGGTTTCGCCATACTTTTCACCAAGGGTTTTTTTATTACTTTTTTAGGAATAGGTTTTTTTGCAACCGGTTTTTTAGCTACTGCTTTTTTCACAGGCTTAACCGCTTTCTTTACTACCTTTTTAGCTGGTTTTGCAGCTTTCTTAGGCAATGCCTTTTTTATTACTTTTTTTGCAATTGCTTTTTTAACAGCTTTTTTTGGAGCTGCTTTTTTTGCAGGCTTTTTCACCACCGCCTTTTTAGCCGGTTTCGCAGATTTAACAGCTTTTTTAGCTGGTTTTGCTTTTTGTGTCTTCTTAGCCATTGTGTTTTAATTTAATTTAGTAATAGTAATTAAGGTCTTTATTTGCTCGTCTAACTCTACCTCTGAGCCGCTTGTAGCTTCCACGTTATCAACTAGTTCTAAGGACGAAGCTAGAATTTCCGCGCAAATATAGTTCAAATTATTATTGATGGCCGAATTTATGGCCGAATTTCTTTGAATTTTCACCTCAATCTTGTCTGTTACCTCTAAATTACTGTCTTTTCGAAGATTTTGGATACGGTTAACTAATTCCCGTGCCAAACCCTCTTCCCTTAGTGTAGGGGTAATTGTAACGTCCAGGGCAACCGTTAATTGCCCATCATTGGCCACTTTCCACCCCGGAATGTCCACAGGGATGATCTCCACATCCTCGTTTTCCAGTTCTATCACCTCTTCTCCGAGCTTTACCTTGTATTTTCCTGTCTTTTCTATCCCCGAAATGATTTCTAAGGCATGTTCCAACGCAAATGCCTGCAAGGCTTTCATACTCTTACCTGCTTTTTTACCAAGGGTTTTAAAGTTTAATTTTAAATTCTTGGTGATCGTAGTGGTGGATTCATCCACAAATTCAATGTTTTTTGCATTTACCTCTGATAAAATCAAATCCTTCACCGCTTCAATTTTTGCTTTGAAAGACTCGTCAAATACAGGGATTTGTATAGTACTCAAAGGCTGACGAACACGGATGTTTTCTTTTTTACGGATGGATAATACCATAGAGGATACCTTTTGAGCCAACTCCATGCGCTCTTCCAGATTCTTATCAATTAAGAAGGTGTCAGAAACCGGAAAATCACTCAAATGGATCGATGTTGCTTTATCACGCCCTGTTACCGAATTCAAATCCACAAACAATCGATCCGAAAAGAAGGGTGCAATGGGAGCTGAAAGCTGAGCGATTACTTCCAGACACCTGTATAGTGTTTGATAAGCTGCTATTTTATCCTGGGAATATTCTCCTTTCCAGAAACGTCTTCTGCATAAACGTACATACCAGTTACTCAAATGCTCATCTACAAAACTTTCGATGTAACGTCCGGCACGATGCGGCTCATATTCTGAATACGCTTCATCTACTTTTTTAATCAACGTATTGAGTTCGGAGATGATCCAACGATCAATTTCCGGACGCTCAAGCATTGGTACCTCTGCTTCTGCATATGTGAAGTTATCTACATTGGCATAAAGCGAAAAGAAGGAGTATGTATTATAAAGGGTTCCAAAAAATTTACGTTGCACCTCTGCAATTCCTTCAATGTCAAATTTCAAATTATCCCAAGGTGCTGCATTGGTAATCAGATACCAGCGTGTTGCATCAGGACCGTATTTTTCAATCGTTTCAAACGGATTAACAGCATTGCCTAAACGCTTGCTCATTTTTTGTCCGTTTTTATCCAATACCAATCCGTTACTCACAACATTTTTGAATGCAACGGAATCAAAACACATCGTCGCAATCGCATGTAAAGTAAAAAACCAACCACGTGTTTGATCCACTCCCTCTGCAATAAAATCAGCCGGATAATATTTTTTCTTATCAATTAATTCTTTGTTTTCAAATGGATAATGCAATTGTGCATAAGGCATTGCACCGGAGTCAAACCACACATCAATCAAATCCGGTTCACGGAAAAGCTTTTTGCCATTGCGTTCGAGGATGATGTTATCAGCATAGGGTTTATGTAAATCAAAGGTTTCATAATTTGCGGTGCTGTTATCTCCCGGTTTAAATTGCTCCAAAGGATTGGTTGTCATTACTTTTTTAGCAACTGCATTCTCCACTTCTTTTTTCAATTGCTCCACCGAACCGATACAAATTTGTTCTGATTTGTCTTCACTTGTCCAGATCGGAATTGGTATCCCCCAGAAACGGGAACGTGATAAATTCCAGTCGTTCAAATTCTCCAGCCAGTTACCAAACCGACCGGTACCGGTTGATTCTGGTTTCCAGTTGATGGTGTTGTTCAACTCGATCATGCGTTCTTTATACGCCGTGGTTTTGATAAACCAAGAATCAAGCGGATAATACAATACCGGTTTATCTGTTCTCCAGCAATGTGGATAACTGTGTTCGTAGGTTTCTTTTTTAAAAAGTTTTCCTTCTTCCTGTAATTTCAACACAATACGTTCATCAACACTTAAGTAAACTTTTAAGTCTTTGATTTTTCCGTTTGCTTCTAATATCTGTTTTTGCTTTTTGAATTCTACTTCTTTTTCTGCATCCGTCAAATAGGCTTCTTTCACGTATTCATCACCGTAAAGAAAAACACCATCCTGCACAACGGATAAAAATTTACCACGCTTATCCACCAATGTCAAGGCGCCGATTCCATTTTGTTTACCTACTTTAAAATCGTCTGCACCAAAGCTAGGAGCAATATGTACGATACCGGTACCATCTTCTGTGGTTACGAAATCGCCAAGCACCACACGAAATGCATCACCGCTTTCCGGTTGTGCAAATGGTAATAATTGCTCGTAACGCAAACCATCCAGGTCAGCACCCTTTATTTCTGAAATCAATTTCCAATTGTGATACGGTTCTTTTGCATTGAACGGAAGCAGGTTTCCGGCATCATCTACACCGTGGCTATGCATGTGAAGGTTTTCGTTCTCTGTACCCGTTTTAATACCAGCACCTTTGAAATAGCGTGATAGTAATTGTTTTGCTAGGATTACAAAAATGGTTTTACCTGTAAATTGATTTTGTGTTTCTATTAATGCATAGTCAATATTTTTACCTACCGCTAAAGCGCTGTTGGAAGGTAATGTCCATGGAGTGGTTGTCCAGGCAAGGAAATAAACATCTCCTTTCGCTTTCAATTTAACAGTGTCTGTTGCTTTGAACATGGCAACTGCTGTTCTGTCCTTGACATCACGATAACATCCCGGTTGGTTCAACTCATGCGTGGAAAGCCCTGTTCCTGCTGCCGGTGAATACGGCTGTATCGTATAGCCTTTATAAATGGATCCTTTGCTGTACAAATTATTTAATAGCCACCAAACAGATTCGATATAACGATTGTCATAGGTGATATAGGGGTTATCCATATCCACCCAATAGCCCATTTTCTCTGTTACATCAGCCCACACATCGGTATACTTCATAACATCCTTGCGGCAAGCCAAATTGTATTCTTCAACTGTAATTTTTTTACCGATGTCTTCTTTTGTAATTCCTAATTCCTTTTCAACACTTAATTCTATTGGCAAACCGTGTGTATCCCAACCTGCTTTACGTTTTACCTGAAACCCTTTTTGTGTTTTAAAACGGCAGAAAATATCTTTGATGGAACGTGACATAACATGGTGAATACCAGGTAATCCATTGGCACTTGGAGGTCCTTCATAAAACACGAATGGTGTTTTTCCTTCACGGGAAGTGATGGATTTTTCGAATGTTTTGTCTTTGTTCCAATCTTCTTGTACTTCTTTTGCTAATTGAGAAAGGTTAAGACCTTTGTATTCTTTGTATTTCTTACTCATTGGGATGTAAACCTATTTTGTTAAAAGGATTGCAAATGTAGTGTTTTTTATGGAAAATTTAGTAGGTTTTATGGGTTGAAGCTAATTTCCTGGAAGGCGAGACGCCTTATTAAGCTGGACAGAGCGGGACGCTACGCCTAACAGGGGCAAGTCTAAGAGTTCTTTAAACAAACTGTGTTAATTAGGTCTGTCGGGTTGGCTTTTTATAGGAGTTTTAGAAAATGCCAATTCCTGTTCAATTTGAGTCGAGGGCCTTTTTTCCATTATTTCAAGTACCTGCACCGAATTATACTTGTCAATTACAGTATAGGAGTAATTCACTGCCAAATAATCCTTTATTGATTGTTGATTTGTAATTACTTTGTTCCCTGGAACCAATGTTTTATAATTTGCATAGGAAATTTTCATTTTTTGATTTTCTAATATTTTTACATAAAAATGAAGTGAAAAATGCCTGCTGTCAGCATCATCATACAATAAACTGTAATTGTTTAAATCCTTCTTTTTCTTTATTGCATCCTTTAGGAAATAACTTGGTTCATAATATTCGATATCATGTAATTCTTCATGCGAATAATATGTTTTTGTTACCATGTTTTGATAAGGGGTTATTGTGATTAAAAATAAAAATAAAATGGGGGCGATGTTATATTTCAGCGTTTGGTTTAAATACGCTACATTTTTTAATGTCTTATAAATAAAGTCTATAAATATGGCAACTACTATTGACAAAAATGGAAACATTGGAATTGCGTACCATGTTATTTTTGTTGCTGCTATGGAGATAACTAAAAAATAAGTTACAATGAATACGATCGAAAAGAAGGTTATTTTCCTTATTTTTTCATCCTTAGAATAGATGCCTATCAACAGACCACAAGGGATAAATAAGTACCAGGTTTTCATATCAAAATCCAAGAGATTGGTATAATAAAACCAGAAATCCGCTTTGTGGTTTTCAATTACACTTAGGTAACGTCCTCCAAACTCATTTTCCTGAACTGCTTTTATGTACCCTGGATTATTATGCTCACGCAATAAATAAAAACTTATAACTGGAATTAAAAACAAGCATATTCCCATATAAAAATGTTTGCTTTTTAAAATGCTCATTACTTGCTTTTGCCAGATCGTGTAGATAACAATGGCTGGTAAAATCATCAATGCCGCTGTGCTTTTTGTAAGTACCCCCAATGAAAGTGCAATGAAAAAAAAATATAAAAATCGGACTTGTTGTTTTTCTATGAACAAGAAAAAAGAGATGGCACTTACTGTTGTAAAGAGCGTTAGAAGAGCATCAAAATCACCTGTTCTGGTACCGTGTACATTTATATACCTGTCTGTTGTGACTAAAACAATCACGGTGACAATACCAACTACATCATTTTTTAAATACTTTACACCTAAAATCAGTAGGGCAATACATGTTAAAAATGCAGCAATTGCTGATGGCAATCGTATAGCCAATTCACCTATCCCTATTAACTTCATGAAAAAAACCTGTAACCAGATTAAAAGAGGTGGTTTTGTATTCCACATATCCGGGGATTTACCATAAGTTGTTACCAACAAGTTTCCACTTTCATACATTTCAACGGCATTTACTGCATTTCTGGATTCATCCCACACTCTAATTGCCTGAACATTCAGGTCCTCAAAAATTGGTATTGCAATTAAAATTATAGTAAAAAGGTATAGGATTTTCTTGTTTATAGGTTTCATACACGTTGATAAAATAATCCACAATTTCTTATGATTAATTGATAATCATAAGGTGGTTATTCAACGCGCTTAACCCAATTGTATTGCCATAATTCTGATCGGACAGAAATTTTTTGACGTAAAATTATTTTACGGTTGCTTAATGCTGATTAACGGTTAATCCTACTGCTAATTTGTTTTATCCTGTTACTATTATTCCACGACAATAAATTTTTCTCTGGAAAGAGATGCCTCATCTTTAACCATTAGAAAGAAGATTCCTTCAGAAAATTCCTGCTGCAGTATTTCTTTTAGTGAAATATAATTTTCTCCAATTTCAATTCTTCGTTGCACATTTCCAATAAGTTGCCCATGCTGATTGTATATTGAAAGTTCTATGTTTTTCTCCTTTTTCGCATTTAGGAAAATAACACTTTCGGTTGTGAATGGATTTGGGTAAATGTTCAGATCCTGAAAATCAGCGGTTAATTCTTCCATACTTGTTAGTATCGGTGTAATTCGTACACTGTCCATCACTACCGCCACAAGTGGCTTATTATTGGCATTTGTTGTTACTTTTCCTATCGCTTGTACTACTGCAAAATTTGTGATCACTGTTCCAAAGGCTGTGTACTTTGCATCCAGCGAAGTGTTGTTTACCAAATTAATATAAAACTGACAATCAGCGGTATTGGGTGTACCCAAATTGGCCATGGCAATTGTTTTCTGAAGATTGCTTAATGCCGGACTTAGCTCATCTTTTATAGTACCGCCGGTTCCTCCCGTGCCATCACCTTTGGGATCACCTCCTTGTATCATAAAACCATCAATTACTCTGTGAAAAGTGAGTTTGTCATAAAATTTTTTCTTCACGAGTGTGATAAAGTTTTTTGTCGTATTTGGTCGTTTCACCTCATCCAGTTCCACTACAAAATTTCCTTTGTTGGTGTAAAAGGTAACACGTGTTTGTGCTTGTAGTTGGGGCATTGTTAATATAATGCTCATTATCAGGAGAAGTAGTGCTTTTTTCATGTTTAGGATTTTAGTGGTTAAACATAAAAATTAACAACAGCTCAAATCAATGAAATTTATCCCAATTCCAATGAAAATTGTACAATATCACTTTTGTATACTTTTAATTGATAATTTTACAGCTCTTATTTGGGGAATTAGCTCATTTGGCTAGAGCGCTTCGCTGGCAGTGAAGAGGCGACCGGTTCGAATCCGGTATTCTCCACCTTCGTCCGCCGAGCTCTTTTTTAGAGCGTAGGCGGATTTTTTATGTTAGCACTCTTCTCATAAATTATCATTTACCGGACTTCGGCGGACACAGTCCACAAAAATTCCTTTTATTTTCATGTCAATTACATATAGTTCCGCATCAAAGAAAAAAATTATATTATATTGCACATTACCTAACAATATAAATTCTTTAATCATATCAACATGAACACAACACTTACATGTATACTACTGTTTCTTTTTTCTTTTGCGAATGCTCAATCTTGGGATTGGGCAAAAAGTATAGGGGATGTTTCCTACAGTGAAGCAGACGGAGTAACAACCGATAAACAAGGGAATATTTATGTGACCGGCTCTTTTAGGGCGCCAACCATAACGTTTGGAACATTTACCTTAACCAACGCAGACCAATCTACCAATCAGAATCAGGATATTTTTGTAGTAAAATATAATGCAAGCGGAACTGCATTATGGGCAAAGAGAGCAGGGAATTCAAATATGGATTGGAGTATTTCTATTACAACAGATAAAAATGACAATGTATATGTGCTCGGTCAATATATGGGAGCTATTAGTTTTGATGGAATCACATTGCCAACTTCAACCACCTTAACCATGTTTGTTGTGAAATATTCTTCCAGCGGTTTGGTGATCTGGGCGAAAGCAAGTACCGGAGGATGGATTTATCCTTCTAGCATCAGTGTGGATTTAAATGAAAACATTTTTGTCGCCGGAGGATTCAACACCTCTGTAAGCTTTGATTCCATTACCGTTACAAATCCATCCTCCTCAATGACAGATCTCTTTTTAGCGAAGTATAATTCAATTGGTAAAATTAGTTGGGTAAAATATGGAGGCGGAACAGATAGTGATCAAATAAATGATATCACTGTTGATGCCGCAGGAAATATTTATGCGTCTGGTAGTTTTAGAAGTTCTTCTATTACATTTGGATCTACTACCCTTACATCAAAAGGAAAAACAGACATCTTTACCACAAAATATAATTCCAGCGGAGAGGTTGTTTGGGCAACCTCAGAAGGATCCAGTGAAACGGAGTCAGGAGGATCAATTTCAGCAGACTCAGCAGGAAACACGTATACTGCCGGAACTTATACAATACCGTTTACTTTAGGTTCTTATCTGTTAAAGGGAAATTATGGTTCTTATCTGTTGAAAAAAGATAAAGATGGTGTTGTTCTTTGGGCCAAAAATATTGAAGTTTATACTGCTAAATCAAGTGCATTGGATAATTATGGTAATTGTTATGTTTCAGGATCCATCCATTCAATAGCCAGGGATACACTTTTGCAAGTGTTTGATAAGAATGGTGCATTACGATCATCACTAAAGTCTGGAGGCACGCCCTATCCCTATTCGACGGCTGTTGATATAGCTGGGAATTGTTACCTCGCTGGAACTTTTATATCTGAAGCAACTTTTGGCAGTACAAAACTAACTGCTTTGGCTGGTATTCAACCTGTTCTTCTTGCGAAGGCCGTGTTTTCGGGTGTGGTCGGCATAAACAACTATTTACCAAAGCAAAATTCTATTCGCATTTATCCCAATCCTTCATCTGGCACTTATACTATTTCTTTAGATAAAGAAATAGTGAATGGTGAAGTAAATGTATTTAATATCGCAGGAATAAAGGTGCATACGGAAACATTCGATGGGCAAAATAAAACGATAAACTGTAACTTATCACCTGGAGTTTATTTTGTACAGGTAAGAGATGTTGATGATAATTTGATAACAAAAATTATACGCAACTAGATTCTCCTTTTCTGAAGGCCCATCTTTGCTTATGAGTAAGGGTGGGCGTTTTCTTTTCAGAGCGGGGTCATGGCTTCTTTATCAAACAAGAACACGACTCTATTAGCTCCACCAGGAAACAGCGAGCCGTTCGTCCTTCCATTTTACCATTCATCCGGCAAATTTACTTTTAGGCCCTCCATATTTTGAAATGCCCAAAAAAAATTGCAGCTTTGAAATACCACATCCCCTATCTCTAAACTAAATTTATTTTTTGAATTTAATTCCGCTCTGGAAAGGGGCTATTTATTTACATAATTGACGAGAATGAAAAAGACAGCTACGCTAGTATCTATGTTCGCATTGGCTTTGTCCATGGGTGCGCAAAACATGACCACAGAAACACTTTTACAGTTGGGAAGAGTTACCGGAAAAGGAATTACGAAAGATGGCAAATCCGTCATTTATAGTGTGCGCAATTATTCTCCTTCTGAAGGAAAAGCAACCGTGAAAAAGTACAGTATCCCACTTGCCGGTGGAGTTGCTACAGAAATTCAAAGTGCAGACGGCTTGGTTGCAGATCCTCAGCATTTTTCTGCTGATGGAAAACACAGCGTTACCAGCAATGAGATAAAAATTAAAAAAACGTATGGGAAAGATTTTTATCCCGATCAACCTAAATCAGATGTGATGATTTACGACAACCTCAGTTATCGTCATTGGGATACTTGGGAAGATGGTTTGTTCGGACATGTGTTTTTAAATACATTGCAAAATGGAAAAGTAGTAGATAGCATTGACCTGATGCCAACTGAACCGTATGATTGTCCGCAAAAACCTTCTGGTGGTGAAGAAGATTATATCTTAAGTCCGGATGGTAAACTTGTACTTTATGTCACCAAAAAAAAATATGGAAAAGACTATGCAATAAGCACCAATACTGATATTTACGCTTACAACATAGAAACGAAACAAACCAGCAACCTAACTGAAGGGATGATGGGTTATGATATAAATCCTGCTTATTCAAGCACTGGAACACTTGCTTTCCTTAGCATGAAAACAGATGGCAATGAAGCGGATAAAAATGATATCATTGTTGTAAATGGTAGTGTAAAAACAAACTTAACTGCTGCCTGGGACAATACGGTCAATGATTTTTTCTGGAGTGCAGATGGCAAAAACATTTATTTTATTGCAGCAGTAGATGGAACACTTCAACTTTTTGTAGTAGATAATCCGGGTGTGACAAAAAAAATGCCTGTGATCAAACAAATCACGAAAGGTGATTTTGATGTGCATGATATTATTGGACAAGCTGGGAATGCACTTGTGGTGACTCGTGTTGACATGAATCACGCGACTGAACTATATATAGTAGATTTGACAACAGGTGAGACGAAACAATTGACGCATGTAAATGATGCGACGTATGGTTCCATTAAACCAAGCAAAACAGAGAGACGAATGATGACCACAACCGACGGACAAAAAATGTTGGTATGGGTGATCTATCCTCCTGATTTTGATGCCAGCAAAAAATACCCAACGTTGTTGTATTGCCAGGGTGGGCCTCAAACAGCATTGACACAATTTTATTCCTTTCGCTGGAATTTTCAATTGATGGCAGCGAATGGTTACATCGTTGTGGCTCCTAACCGCAGAGGAATGCCGGGGCATGGGGTGAAATGGAATGCAGATATAAGCATGGATTATGGTGGACAAGTGATGCGTGATTATTTAACCGCTATTGATGAAATGGCAAAAGAAACTTTTGTTGACAAAACCCGATTAGGCTGTGTAGGAGCCAGTTTTGGAGGTTATTCTGCTTTTTATTTAGAAGCGCATCATGAGAAACGTTTTAAAACATTTATCTCTCATGATGGTATTTTTGACTGGAGAGCCATGTATGGAACAACAGAAGAAATCTTTTTTGTAAACCATGAGTTGGGTGGACCTTATTGGAATATGGATGCAGCAACACAAAAATCATATACAGAATTTAATCCTGTAAATTCTGTGAAAAAATGGGATGCCCCTATTTTAATTATACAAGGAGGAAAGGATTACCGTGTTCCTATTGAACAAGGACTAGGCGCTTTTCAGGCGGCGCAATTGCAAGGACTAAAAAGCAAATTGCTTTATTTCCCAACAGAAAATCACTGGATCTTACAAGATCAGGATTCATTTGTTTGGCAACGTGAGTTTTTTAAATGGTTAAAAGAAACACTCTAGTTTAAATAGAATCTGTAATTTTATAAAATGCCAGTTTAATAACTGGCATTTTTATTTTTATGAAAATTCCTGATTTTCCAATTCAACAAATAATTCCAGATATTAAACGTGTACTGGAAAAACAAGCACTATTGATTCTTCAGGCTCCTCCAGGGGCTGGTAAATCTACCATTCTTCCCTTGCATTTGCTGGAAGAAAGTTGGCTTGCAGGCAAAAAAATAATTATGCTGGAACCCCGACGAATCGCTGCACGTGCTGTTGCTACACGCATGGCATCACTCTGCGAAGAACCTGTTGGAAAAACAATTGGATACCGTATTCGCTTTGAAAATAAAGTAAGTGCACAAACACGCATTGAAATTGTGACGGAAGGAATACTCACCCGCATGCTTCAACATGATAACGCATTGGAAGGTGTTGGCCTTGTTATTTTTGATGAGTTTCACGAACGCAGTTTGCAGGCAGATTTGGCCCTGGCCTTATGTTATCAGATGCAGCAAATTCTCCGGCCCGACTTGAAACTACTCATCATGTCGGCAACATTGGATGGCGCTAAACTTTCGGCTTTATTAAATCAAGCACCTATTCTTACATCCGAAGGACGACACTATCCGGTTACATTTAATTATATTTCTGTTGATGAAAAAACACCGCTTCACCTCAGCATGGCGCGTGTTATTCGTAAAGCATTAACGGAGCAAGAAGGGGACATACTAGCCTTTTTACCAGGAGCAGGAGAAATACAACGAACGCAACAATTATTAGAACAGGAGGGAATTGCTGCAAAGGTATTGCCTTTGTATGGAGATCTCTCTCAGCAAAAACAGCAAGAGGCGCTTCTTCCCGATGCTATGGGCAATCGCAAAGTAGTACTCGCTACTTCTATTGCAGAAACATCTTTAACCATTGAAGGCGTAAAAGTTGTTGTTGACAGTGGTTATGCGCGTGTGCCTCGTTTTGATCCGCGAAGCGGCTTAACCAAACTGGAAACCATCCGTGTAACAAAAGATGCGGCTGATCAACGAGCCGGACGTGCGGGTCGTATCAGCGCCGGTGTATGTTATCGATTGTGGAGTGAAGGTTCACACATTCATTTAATTGACAACCGAAAACCAGAAATTCTCGAAGCCGATTTAGCTCCACTTATGCTGGAACTCAGTCAATGGGGTATAAAAAACATGGAAGAATTATCCTGGTTGACACTGCCTTCTGCAGGTGCTCAAGCCCAAGCAAAAGAATTGTTGCATGCATTGCAAGCGCTAAAGGATAATCAGATTACAGCGCATGGAAAAAAAATGTTGCAATTGCCAACACATCCACGCTTGGCAAACATGCTACTGGAAAGTGTAAGTTTCGAAAAAAAGAGTTCCGCTATTCGATTTATTGCACTGGCTTGTGACATTGCCGCATTGCTGGAAGAGCGTGATCCATTACCCAAAGAAGCTGGTACGGATCTTTCCTTACGAATTGAGCTGCTTCGCAAGTATCGTGCGGGTGAACGTGTAAATGCAGACCGGAATATGTTGGACCGTATTGAACGATTGTCGCTTTCCTGGAGAAAACTGTTGCACACAGAAGTAGACAATGAGGTACCCAATCATTTTCATGTAGGTAAATTAATTGCTACGGCTTATCCTGAACGTATTGCACAACGAATTGATAAAAATGGATTGCGTTACCGTCTTGGGAATGGCCGTATTGCACGCTTACCGGAACATGATCCACTTACAGCGGATGAATGGATCGCTATTGCGCAACTGGATGCAGGAAGCACAGAAGGCAAAATATTTCTGGCAACCGCTTTTGATTCACGTGATTTGATTGACCTTGCAACAGAGAAAAAAATTATCACATGGGATAACCAGAAAAAAATGGTCGTTGGCAGCATCCAAAAACAAGTGGGAAACCTTACACTGGAAAGCAAACCCATTCATCAAATTGAAGAGAGGGATCGTATTGTAGTCATTTGTAAAATGATTCGTGACGAAGGACTTCGAGCATTGAATTGGGGCGAAACCCAACAAGATTGGCAAAACCGTGTGATGAGTTTGCGTGCCTGGAGAATAACAGAACCTTGGCCAGATGTAAGAGATGCACAACTTTTGGCAACCTTGGAAGACTGGCTATCACCTTATTTGATTGACATTTATAAATTGGCTGAATTACAAAAACTTGATCTACAACAGGTTATTCATTCTATATTGCCTTGGGAACTTTCACAAAAGTTAACTACACTGGCTCCGGCAAAAATGGAAGTTCCAACAGGCTCTTTAATTAAATTACAATATGCTGCTGATGGAAGTAAAGTAGAAATGGCAGTGCGATTACAAGAAGTATTTGGTTTACTGGAAACACCTACAGTTAATGAAGGCAGAAATAAAATTGTAATTCATTTGCTTTCGCCGGGTTATAAACCAGTACAAATTACACAGGATTTAAAGAGTTTTTGGAATAAGACATACTTTGAAGTTCGGAAAGATCTGCTATCACGTTATCCAAAACATCACTGGCCCACTGATCCCTTAACCGCGCAAGCAATGAGAGGTCCAAAAAAACGACAAACCTAATTTATTGAGATTTTTTGCCTCGAAATAAGGCAAAAGCCAACACATTCCCTGCAAATTATTGCAAATTAGTTTTAATTTAGCAAAAAATTTAAAATCATAAAACGATACATTCTTAAAAATAAATATGAAAAATTATTTTTTAATCCTTTCCACACTTTTTGCTTGCAATCTAGTGCAGGCACAAAGCACTAAAATTAATTTCACCGAATACGATCTTCCCAATGGCCTGCATGTAATTTTACATGAGGATCATTCCACACCTATTGTAGCAGTTACGGTTCTTTACCATGTTGGTTCTAAAAATGAAGACCCTGCACGTACTGGGTTTGCACACTTTTTTGAACATTTAATGTTTGAGGGTTCTGATAATATCAAACGTGGAGAATTTATGAAAACCGTTCAAAGTGCCGGTGGACAATTAAATGCAAACACTTCTTTTGATCGTACATTTTATTACGAAGTATTACCAAGCAATCAGTTAGAATTAGGTTTGTGGTTGGAGTCGGAGCGCATGCTGCATTCCAAAATCGATTCGCTTGGCGTGGAAACACAACGCAAAGTTGTAAAAGAAGAATTGAAACAACGAAATGAAAATACACCTTATGGTTCTATTGTAAATGAAATGTTTGGACATGCTTACAAGGTTCACCCGTATCGCTGGACACCGGGTGGTTCCCCCGAGTACATTAACAAAGCGGCGATAAGTGAATTCGTTGATTTTTACAAAACCTTTTATGTTCCGAACAATGCAACATTATCTATTGCCGGTGATATTAATCCCAGACAAGCAAAATTATTTATTGAAAAATATTTTACAGATATTCCAAAAGGCGCCAAACAAATTATAAGACCAAGCTTTCTTGAGCCTGTAAAAACAGCTGAAATAAGAGATACTGTTTATGATAATATTCAGTTGCCTGCCGTGGTAATGGGCTATCATACGCCTGCACAGGGAACTCCTGATTATTATGCAGTGAAGATGTTAACTACACTTTTATCGCAAGGGAAAAGTTCCAGAATGCAAAAAGCAATTGTAGACAAATTGCAAAAAGCTGTTTATGTCGGTGCCTTCCCATTTTCATTAGAAGATCCTGGCTTGGCGCTTATATTTGGCATTACCAATATGGGAGTTGCACCAGCTGATTTGGAAGAGTCGATGAACAATCAATTTGATAAAGTAAAAAGACAAGTTATTACAGATACTGAGTTTCAAAAATTACGCATACAAATTGAAAGCGAAATTGTTTCAGATAATACGAGGATGGTTGGTATCGCTGAAAACTTAGCAAACTACCAGGTTTATTTTAAAGATGCAAACTTGATCAACACGGAGATAAACCGTTACATGGATGTTACACCTGAGGATATCCAAAAAGCAGCACAAAAGTATTTGATAAAAGAAAATCGCGTCGTGCTTTATTATTTGCCTAAAAGTGCAAAAAAATAAAAATGATTTTTGAAAAAATTTAATGTTCAACATTATTCTAAGAAACTAATATAACGAATGAAAAAGATTTTTTTAGCCCTAACAACTGTTTGCATTTTTTCAACAGCAGTTGCCCAACTTAACCGCTCTTTAAAACCTTTACCTGGTCCTGCCCCTTCTATAAAATTAGGAGATATCAAATCCTTTGAATTACCAAACGGATTAAAAGTATTTGTTGTAGAAAATGCGAAAGCGCCAACTGTTACTTACTCGATTGCATTAGATATTCACCCGGCATTGGAAGGGGATGCTGCAGGACTTGCTGCTCTTACCAGTGAATTAATTACCAGTGGAACAAAATCTCGCAGTAAGGATCAATTGGATAGCGACATTGATTTTATAGGCGCCAAACTTAGTGCTTCCACAAGCGGTTTGTATGCTTTTGCATTAAGCAAACAAAATAAAAAACTATTGGAACTACTTGCTGATGTACTGCTGAATCCTGCTTTCAAACAAGAAGAATTGGATAAAGTAAAAAAACAAACCTTATCCGAATTAGCACAGGAAAAGGATGATCCGGATGCAATCGCAAGTAATGTGCAAAAAATTTTAAATTTTGGAAAAAATCACCCCTATGGAGAATTAACAACAGAAGCATCCTTGGATAAAATCACATTGGAAAAATGTACAACTTATTTTCAAACCTATTTTAGACCCAATGTGGCGTATTTAGCAGTGGTTGGAGATGTTAAGTTCTCCGATATAAAACCGTTGATCGAGAAAGCGTTAGGTGGATGGATCAGAGCAGACGTTCCGAGTTTTATACCGCCAATGCCGCCAATGCCAACGAAAACAACGGTTGCATTCGTCAATAAACCCGGCGCTGTTCAATCAGTTATCAATGTAACGTATCCGGTTGAATTAAAACCCAACAGTGAGGATTTGATCAAAACAAAAGTATTGAATAACATTCTTGGAGGGGGGTTCTCTTCCCGCTTATTTATGAATCTTCGTGAAAAACATGGATATACCTATGGTTCTTATTCTTCCTTAACCAATGATGAATTAATTGGTGAGTTCAGTGCTCATGCCAAGGTAAGAAATGCAGTAACCGATAGTGCTATTGCAGAGATTGTATCCGAATTAAAAAGAATACGTACTGAAAAAGTTCCTGCTGATGAAGTAGAAACCATTAAAAGTTACCTCAGCGGAAACTTTGCCATATCACTGGAAGATCCCGCAACGATTGCTCGATTTGCCATCAATATCGAACGCTACCATTTACCAAAAGATTATTATGAGAACTATTTAAGAAATCTTGCTGCTATAACAGTGGATGATATTTCAGCGGTTGCACAAAAATACATACGCCCTGATAATGCAACGATTCTTGTGGTGGGTAATGATGAAGAAGTGGCTAAAAAATTGGCTGTATTTAGTTCAGATAAAAAAATTGAGATCTATGATAATTTTGGAAATGTTCCTGTAAGCGTGATAAAACCAGCACCTGCAGATGCTTCACCCAAAGCGATTATTAAAACATATATCGATGCTATTGGTGGAAGTAAAAAACTAAATTCAGTAAAAAATAGTACCATAAAAAGAACGGCAGATTCTCAATATGGAAAAATCAGTATGGTGGAGCAAAAAAAATCACCTAACAAATACAACATGACCATCAGTATAGGTGAGATGGTTGTACAAAAAATGATTTATGATGGAAACAGAGCTAGTCAGAGCGGTATGCAAGGAAAGAAAGAAATTTCCGGTGATGAGTTAAAAGAATTAAAGGTTGAAGCTATGAATACACATGAAATGTATTATGAAAAGCTTGGATTTAAATTGGAAATAAAAGGTGTTGAGCCTGTTAATGGAAGCGATGCTTATATTATAGATGTAACGAGCCCTACGGGTAAAAAATCAACAGAGTGGTATGATATAACATCGGGGTATAAAGTAAAATCAAGTCAAACAACAACTACAGAACAAGGAAGCATTACACAAAGTATAGAATACCTAGATTATAAAGATATAAATGGCATAAAATATCCTACCTTCATTATTATTACTGGAGGTCCGTTACCACTTAAACTGGAGTTGACATCAGTAGATATAAATAAAGGGATAGAGGATGAGAATTTTAAAGTAGATTTATAAGTAATTTTAAACCTAAAAAAAGTGCTTATGAATGAAGCTGACATTATAAAGGGCTGTTTAAAGAATGATCGTGCAAGTCAAAAGCAGTTGTATGAGCTCTATTACGGTAAAATGTTAGGTATTTGTTTACGATATTCGAAAACAACTACAGAAGCAAAAGATATTCTTCATGAAGGTTTTTTGAAAGTTTTTACTGCGCTAAAAACATTTGACCTTCACACTACTTTTGAAAACTGGATAAAAAAAATAATCGTTACGACGGCCGTCGATCATCTGCGAAGAAACAAACACAATTATTTAATTGTAAGTACTGTAAATGCCTATGAAAAACCTACACCTATAGAAGAGGTTGTAAACGACGACGCTGCATTTGCTAACATTGATAAAGAAGAATTATTAAAAGCTGTTCAGGAGTTAACGCCTGCTTACCGTACTGTCTTCAACTTATTTTTGATTGATGGCTATACACACAAAGAAATTGCGGAAATATTAGATATTAGTGAAGACACTTCTAAATCTAATCTTTCAAAAGCAAAATTCAATTTGAAGAAACATTTAACACATTTGATTAAAGCTGTAAATAAAAAATGAGTAGCATTCCCTTAGAAGAACTGATTAAAAATAACCTAGCAACTTATGAAGCCCGTTACGATTCCAATGATTGGGCACGTATGGAAACCATGCTGGTTACAACTCCTGATTCCAGTCCATTTAACTGGAAACCTGTACTTATTATCATTGCCGTTTTAGGATTGTTAGGTGGGGGATATGTTTTATTTTCCACACTTGATTTTTCCAAGCCTGTTACAAAATCAACTCCGGCTGAGTCTCCTGCAGTTGTAAAAAAAGAACCGGTAACGCCTCCGGTAAAAAAAGAAATCACACCTATACCTCCGCCAGCACCTGTTGTTGTAAATACAGATTCCATCAAAAAGGCGGAAGAAGCCGCTGCTGCCACTGCTCTTGCCCTTAAAGAAGAAGAAGATCGTAAACAACGTGAAGAAACTGAAAAAGAGGAGGCACGTTTGAAAAAAGAAAGAAGAAAAGAAGAAGCTAATAAACCTAGTAAGGAAGAGGCAGAACTTAGACGAGCACGCCGGAAGGCTCTTGCAACTGCTGACTCAGGCAAAACAAACACTACTTCTTCCGATGAAAGTTCTAAAGAATCAGAGAAGAAAGAGAAAGCAAAAAATACCCATATCGGATTGAATATTTTTTCAACGATGAATGCAGATAGCTTGAAAAAATATCAGGAGAAATCGAAGAAGGATAGTGTGAAGTAATTAATTAGTGATGCCTTTATTGGCATTTGATTTCAATCGGTCCATGCTTCAGTTCGATTTTTAAAACTTAGAACCAGAACGGGGAGTGAGTATTTTTGAAAATTCTGCTGATATCGTAAGTTTCGATCGAAGGTAAAAAGTGCATCAAATTTTTCCAAGAGCATCAGAGCTAAAAGTTCTCCATTCTTCTTTCCATTCCAACCTTTATCTCTAACAGTGTATATTTCATGATCTTGGAAATCTTGTTTGAGTCGCTTGGGTAAATTCTCATCAAGCAGCAGTCTCATATAGTTTTTCAAGGTTTTTTGAGGTCACTATTTTTTCTGCTATTTCCAATATCGAGACCGCTTGCTCTTTACTAACGGTTGGAAAATCTTCTAAAAATTCATCTAATGAAACACCCTTCTCCAGATGCGAGAATAGCGATTCAACAGGCACTCTGGTTCCTTTAAATACAGGTTGTCCGCCAAGTATTTCTGGGTCTATACTTATAATATTTTTTATTGAGTCCATACTCAAAAATACAAAAAATCAATGAAAAAATGCATTACTAATTATTAAAACGCCAACGATTTTAAAAACCTTTGACGTTTATACTTTTATTTACTGCACCACCACAGCCTTCTCCTGCAACCTCATCAATGCTTTCTTAAAACTCACTTTATCGTCCACCAAATTGACCAATTCATTAATATTCACACGATCCTGTGTCATTGTATCTCTATGACGCACCGTTACCGTATTGTCTTCCAGTGATTGATGATCAATCGTAATACACAAAGGTGTCCCAATCGCATCCTGTCTTCTATACCGTTTCCCAATTGTATCTTTTTCATCAAATGCACAAGCATGGTCAAATTTCAACAGATCCATGATCTCTCGTGCTTTCTCCGGTAAACCATCCTTCTTTAGCAAAGGAAGGATTGCCACTTTTATAGGCGCTAAAAATGCCGGTAAATTGAGTGCTGTACGCGTCGTACCATCCTCCAATTTTTCTTCTACATACGCCTTTGACAATACAGACAAAAACAAACGATCCAATCCAACCGATGTTTCCACCACATAAGGCACATAATTCTGATTCAATTCCGGATCAAAGTATTGCAATTTTTTTCCGGAATGTTGTTCATGCGCTTTTAAATCAAAGTCGGTACGACTGTGAATCCCTTCTAATTCTTTAAATCCAAATGGGAAGTTAAATTCTATATCACAAGCAGCATTGGCATAATGCGCCAACTTTAAATGATCATGGAAACGATAATTATCTCCACCAAATCCTAAAGAGGCATGCCAGTTCATACGTGCCTGTTTCCAGTAGTTGTACCATTCCATCTCCGTTCCAGGGCGAACAAAAAATTGCATTTCCATTTGTTCGAATTCACGCATACGGAAAATGAATTGACGCGCTACAATCTCATTTCTAAAGGCTTTCCCGGTTTGTGCAATACCAAATGGAATTTTCATTCTTCCCGATTTTTGCACATTCAAGAAGTTTACAAATATCCCCTGAGCCGTTTCCGGTCGTAAATAAATGGTGCTTGCTTCTTCCGAAACAGAACCCATTGCGGTGCTGAACATGAGGTTAAACTGCCGCACTTCTGTCCAGTTTTTGGAACCGGAAATCGGACAAACGATTTCGCAATCCACAATGATTTGGCGTACTTCTACCAGGTCATTATTATTCAATGCGGTTTTAAAGCGTCCATTGATCTGATCTATTTTTGCCTGGTTTTCCAATACACGTGCATTGGTAGAACGAAAGGTCGCTTCATCGAATGCAGCACCAAAACGCTCTTTTGCTTTATCTACTTCCTTTTGGATCTTTCCATCAATCTTCGCCACATGCTCTTCTATTAATACATCCGCACGGTAGCGTTTTTTGCTGTCTTTATTGTCTATTAAGGGGTCATTAAATGCATCTACGTGACCTGAAGCTTTCCAGGTGGTCGGATGCATAAAGATCGCAGCATCAATCCCTACAATGTTTTCATGCAATTGAACCATGGCTTTCCACCAGTAATCCCGAAGATTTTTTTTCAGTTCCACGCCCATTTGGCCATAATCATAAACAGCGCTTAACCCATCGTATATTTCGCTGCTTTGGAAAATAAATCCATATTCTTTGGAGTGTGAAATGATGTTTTTAAAAATGTCTTCCTGGTTCATAGAACTGTTATTTTTAGAGATTGATTCTAGTTGTGATTCCGAACAAAAGTAGAAATTAAATTGATGCCATTTCAAGGTATTTTTAAGGCTTTTTCATTGAAATTGAGTATCTTTGTAAAAGAAAAAAACACCCATGATTGCTATCGATAATACGATTGTTTCAGAACATTTACTGGAAAAAAAATTTGTATGTGATTTAAATGCATGCAAAGGTGAATGCTGCGTTGCAGGAGACTCTGGAGCCCCTTTGGATGAAGAGGAAATCGCTATTTTAGAAGATATCTGGGAGGATGTAAAACCCTACTTGCCGAAAGATGGCGTGAAAGCCATTGAAAAACAAGGCGTTTTCGTAATTGATGAGGATGGAGATTATACCACCCCTTTGGTAAAAGGCAAGCATTGTGCGTTTACCATTTTTGATGCTGGTATTGCGAAGTGTGGGATCGAACAGGCATTTTATGATGGCAAGGTAAACTGGAAAAAACCCATCTCTTGTCACTTGTATCCTGTGCGGATTACAAAGTTTAAAAATTATGATGCAGTAAATTATCACAAGTGGGAAGTTTGTAAACCTGCTTGTGAATGTGGAGCTAAACTCGATGTTCCGGTATATAAGTTTCTACGTGATCCATTGATCAGAAAGTATGGTAAGGATTGGTACAAACAACTTGAACTTGCTGATAAGATGAAAAAAGCATAATGCTCCAACTAACTATTGATACTGCGTTGTAGAAGGAGATGCTGTTAAAACATCCGTATACGTAATTGGGATTTTTTTTTCGGTACTGCAAATTTTTAAGAATAAAATTTTCAGTTTTTTTCAGAAGAAAGTTAACGTGATGTTTTCTAATGCATTAGTGCTTTATGAACAATTGCTTGTTAATTCACCGTGTTTATAACTTAACTTAAATGTTAATTCAATGGACTTGACTTCGGGATTTATTTTCGTAAAATTTGTGAACCTTAAATTCAATAAGCAATACTTTACTAAGTTGGTCAAAAAGAAAGCACTATAGCTTTCAGGGAAATTTTTCCCTCTAATTTGACCCTCGTTTTGAGGATAAGAGACTAGAGATCAAGAAATTACACACTAAAACAGTTGCCAGATGAGCCAAGAACCAATACTAAAGGAGAACAAGGATCGTTTTGTCCTTTTTCCAATCAAGCACAAAGATATCTGGGAAATGTATAAGAAAGCAGAAGCTAGTTTTTGGACTGCTGAGGAGATTGACCTGAATCCGGACTTACAAGACTGGGAGAACAAATTAAATGATGATGAAAAGCATTTCATTAAACATGTACTGGCATTTTTCGCTGCCAGTGATGGGATTGTGAATGAAAACCTGGCTATTAACTTTATGAATGAAGTTCAATATCCGGAAGCACGTTGTTTTTATGGCTTCCAGATTATGATGGAGAACATTCATTCCGAAACATATTCTCTTTTAATTGATAGTTATATAAAAGATCCTAAAGAAAAGGACCGTTTATTTCATTCAATCGATACACTGCCATGTGTTGGAAAGAAAGCCGAATGGGCTTTGAAATGGATAAGTAACGGAACTTTCGCAGAAAGACTAATTGCCTTTGCTGCCGTTGAAGGAATTTTCTTCTCCGGAAGTTTCTGTTCCATTTTTTGGTTGAAAAAACGCGGACTGATGCCTGGCCTTACTTTCTCTAATGAATTAATATCTCGCGATGAAGGTTTGCACTGTGATTTTGCATGTTTGTTGTACGCTCAATTGGAGCAGCCACTACCAACAGAAAAAGTAACGGCTATTATTAAAAATGCCGTGGAAATTGAGAAAGAATTTGTATCCGATGCGCTTCCTGTACGTTTAATAGGTATGAACGCTGATATGATGTGTCAATACATTGAATTTGTAGCAGATCGCTTATTGGTCGCACTAGGCTGCGATAAAGCTTTCAACGCTACCAACCCATTCGATTTTATGGAATTGATTTCCTTACAAGGAAAAACCAATTTCTTTGAAAAACGTGTGGCGGAATACCAAAAATCTGGTGTGATGGGCAAAAAAGAAGACAATATCTTCAGCCTGGACGAGGATTTTTAACAACAAAGAAACCCCAAAAACAAAACAATATAGATAAACAATTACTATTTAAGAAACCCTAAATCCTAACTATATGTATGTAATCAAAAGAGACGGTAACCGAGAGTCGGTAAAATTCGACAAGATCACTGCACGTATTCAAAAACTATGCTATGGCCTGGATCCTGTACACGTAACCCCTATTAACGTTGCCATGAAGGTAATTGAGGGTATTTACGAGGGCGTGGCCACAAGCGAATTGGATAACCTTGCCGCAGAAACTGCTGCTTCGTTAACCACCAAACACCCTGATTATGCATTGTTAGCATCCCGCATTGCCGTTTCCAATTTACATAAGAATACCAATAAATCGTTCTCCAAAACCATGGAAGCGCTTTACAATTACATTGATCCAAAAACCGGTAAAAAAGCACCATTACTTGCCGATGATGTTTATGAGATCATTGCTAAAAATGCTCAAGAACTGGATTCAACTATTATTTATGACCGCGATTTCGGTTATGATTACTTCGGATTCAAAACCCTGGAGAGAAGTTATTTGCTTAAAATGCACGGACAAGTAGCTGAGCGTCCTCAGCACATGGTAATGCGTGTGGCTGTTGGTATTCACAAAGATGATATCGCTGCTGCTATCGAAACATATAACCTGATGAGTGAGCGTTGGTTTACACATGCTACACCTACGCTATTCAATGCAGGAACTCCAAAACCTCAAATGTCTTCTTGCTTTTTATTAACTGTTAAAGATGATAGCATTGAAGGAATTTACGATACATTAAAAAGCTGTGCTAAGATTTCTCAAAGTGCAGGTGGTATCGGTTTAAGCATTCACAACATCAGAGCTACCGGTTCTTATATCCGTGGAACAAACGGTACTTCCAACGGTATCATTCCCATGTTGCGCGTATTCAACGACACAGCTCGTTATGTAGATCAAGGTGGTGGAAAACGTAAAGGTTCTTTTGCGATCTATTTAGAGCCTTGGCATGCAGACATCTACGAATTCCTGGATCTTCGTAAAAATCATGGTAAAGAAGAAGCACGTGCACGTGATTTATTCACCGCCATGTGGACACCGGATCTATTCATGAAACGTGTGGAAGAAAATGGAATTTGGTCTTTATTCTGCCCGAATGAAGCTCCTGGATTATCAGACTGCTGGGGTGCAGAATTTGAAAAACTATATACCAAATACGAAGAAGAAGGAAAAGCTCGTAAAACAATACAAGCACGTGAGTTATGGGCTGCTATCATCGATTCACAAATTGAAACCGGTAACCCTTACATGCTTTACAAAGATGCATGTAACTCAAAAAGCAATCAACAAAACCTGGGTACTATCAAGTCTTCCAACTTGTGTACAGAAATTATCGAGTACACTGCTCCGGATGAAATCGCTGTTTGTAACCTGGCTTCTATTGCCTTACCACGTTTTGTGGAAGATGGAAAATTTGATCATCAAAAATTGTTTGATGTAACCTATACCATCACCAAAAATTTAAATAAAATTATTGACCGCAATTATTATCCGGTTGCTGAAGCACGTAACTCCAATATGCGTCACCGCCCGATCGGAATTGGTGTACAGGGTTTGGCAGATGCATTCATTTTAATGCGTTACCCTTTTGATTCTCCGGAAGCAATTGAGTTGAACAAAGAAATTCATGAAACCATTTATTATGCTTCCATGACAGCTTCTAAAGATCTTTCAAAAGTGGATGGTCCATATGAATCCTATCCTGGTTCACCGGTTTCAAAAGGTATTTTCCAATTTGATATGTGGGGTGTAACACCATCTCCACGTTGGGAATGGGATATCTTAAAAGAAGAAGTAAAAACACATGGTGTGCGTAATTCCTTGTTGTTAGCGCCAATGCCAACTGCAAGTACCTCACAAATATTAGGAAACAACGAGTGTTTTGAACCATATACATCTAACATTTATTCAAGACGTGTATTATCAGGAGAGTTTGTAATCGTGAACAAACACTTGCTAAAAGACTTGGTTAAATTAGGTGTATGGAATGATCGTTTGAAAAACAAAATCATTGCAGCAAACGGATCTGTACAAGGTATCAGCGAAATTCCTGATAACATCAAAGCATTGTACAAAACAGTTTGGGAAATTTCTCAAAAAGTAATCATCAACATGGCTGCTGACAGAGGTGCATACATTTGTCAATCACAATCGTTGAACTTGTTTGTACAAGATGCCAACTTCGCTAAACTTTCCTCTATGCATTTCTATGGTTGGAAAGCCGGTTTGAAAACAGGTATGTATTACTTACGTACAAAAGCTGCTGCTGATGCTATCAAATTTACAGTGGATGCTGCTGCTGCAAAAGAAACAACTGATGGAACAAGTGCTGAAGTACTCGGAAATGAAGATGTACTGATCATGGAACGTCAACAACAAATAAGCGCTGAACGCCAAGCATTGTTAGATGCAGAAAAAGCATCACAAATTTCCTGTTCAATTGATAATAAAGATGATTGCGAAGCGTGCGGAAGTTAGTTTAGGTTAATTAGTATTGAATATAAAAAAACCCCGGTTATGCCGGGGTTTTTTGTTGGATGTTACCGTTTACATGGCACCTACTACCGTTAACTAAAAAAAAATCTACTTCCTTCCTTTTCCTTAATTAATTACCGAAATTGGCTTATATACTTAACCGCATGAAAAAAATTCTACTCTTTTCTATTTTATTTACAACACTTCAACTCTTTTCACAAAATTATACGCCTTTCCCCGAAAATGTTGCGGTTTGGGATGTCTATTTTCAACCCGGTGAACCAAACCTACAGGTTAAAGATTACACACGATATTTGATGAAAGGTGATACAACTATCAATAACGTCACTTATAATAAAATATATTCCTTTGGCTATCAGATCCACTATCCTCCTAAACCAATTGTCTTCACAAAAACAGAAGCTTTTGGAATACGCCAGGATATTGCAAAAAAGAAGGTGTACAGAACAGTTGTTGTAAAGAATAAAACCATTGATACCTTGCTTTATGATTACAATTTAAACCTAGGTGATACTATTCCTGTAACATTTACTACCGGAAATCAGAGCTTTCCTCAGACGGTAGCAGCTATTGATTCCATCTCCTTTCATGGAAAAAAATACCGAAGGTTCAAGTTAAGTCCAATAGCAGGAGTTCCTAATGCTGCATTGATAGAAGGCGTAGGAAATGCAAACGGCTTAATTGAGCCTCATTATGGAATTTTTGAAGCAGGGTATATACTTACGGATTTTTGCAATTCGGACCACAGTGATTGTACAGTTCCTTTAGCCCTTGAAATAAAGGACGCAACGAAAGATCAGTTACAAGTTGTCGTTTACCCAAACCCGTTTTCAGATAAACTAACGATTGTTTTTAATGAAGACAATGGAAAATATAACATCGCAATCATTGACATACTGGGCAAAGAAATTCGAAAATTTGATTTCATTGGAAAAGAATTAGCTATACCTAAAGATGAAATGAAGAGTGGAATTTATTTTCTTAAAATAAGCGGCAAGGGTGCTGTTTTTATACAAAAAATTATAGTTCAATAAAGAAGGTCTCTACCTATGTAATAAAAGGTCCCTGGTTTTTTACCGGGCCTTTTGAATTTTTATTTCTTTTAAAAAAACGTACAATGCTAATTACAATCACTCCCTCTCCTATCCAAAACAGCCACCAGTTGTATAAGATCGGAACAGCTGTGGTGGATAATACAAGAGAAGGATGAACAATACTGTTGAGTGGATTTACCATAAACGAAAAAATAATTACTAAACTTCCCAATACAAACAATAACCAATCTACTGTTTGAATGGATACGCTATTTCCCTTCTCCTGCAAATAAACAATACCCAGTGCAAGTACAATCATCGTAAGCGATACGATACAAGGAGCAAGAACAGGCCCTACCCAGGGCACTGGTATCAGAAATAAAATATCCCAGGTAAAAAGTGATTCTGGCCAACCCAACACTATTTTTAGAAATGCATAATAGAAAATATCCCATATCGCAAAGCAGAATATAAAATAGGCAAATTTTTGAGCTGTTGTCTTTCCTGTAAGTATTCCAATTGCTAAGAGCATAATAACTGTTGCGGCTTCTCTTAAGAATTCTGCTTTTAATATATCAACATCCATCGCTACCAATGGAAATTCAAATCCATTGGGATAATACAGTTTACGCAAGTAAACAACAATTACGGTTTCCATAAAACCCATGGCAATACTAAATAGTGTAAGCCAGGTTATTTTTTTTGTGAGTGTCATTTATTATGATTTTAATTTTTTCAGAAACGTCCAAAGGCCTACTGAGGCTTGTACCAATAATAGCTGAGGTACAATTATAAATCCATAGCGTTCTATATAATCTTTGCTTTCAACTGGATTGCTGATTGAAAAAATCAAACACCCTAAAATTATACCAAGCATTGTAAGAAGAGGTAAGTATCTTTTGAATAATTCAATTGCTCCTTCCTCTTTTATCCTTTCCTTTTGAATGATGGATAAAGGCAGGAGAAAAACAAATATGAAAACAAAGGAGAGAAAAAAATTCAACCCAATTAAAAATAGCGTTTCAAAAAAATTCTCCGATTCTCCCTGAGCTGTCCAGAAGAACAAACGAATGAGTATAATACCTATAAAACCAGCAACTACATTCTTAAAGTAGGCGATGCATAATGCTCTTAATGTTGTCATTTTTTAGCTTTTTATGATTTCTGCTTCAGGTAAATTCTTTTGAAGTGCTTCGTATTGCAATGCTTGTATATTATCATTTACATACAATTTTTTTAATTTTTTCAATACAAAAAGCGGCGAATAATCAACTATCTGATTTTGGCGAATATTAAGCATTTCCAAACTACTTAATGATTCTATTCCTTTCAGGGATGTTAGATTGTTCTTCTGAATATTTAGACGGTGGAGTATCTTAAAATTTTTCAACTCTTCCATACTTGCGATCTTATTTCCACTTAAATTTAAGGAGCGAATTGTATTGAATTGATATAAGGGTTCTATAGAGGAAATGTTTGTAAAAGCCAAATTCAGTCCCTCTATTTTTTGATATGCATTTAAATACTGCAGTCTGTCGAATGTTTCCTTTTTATCATAATACCAGGATTTCCAGCCTAATTGATCATATTGTTCCATAAATAAATAAAGCCTCCAGTCGCGTTGCCGATCAAAATCCAACATGCTCGCACTGGTGACCTTTCCTTCCGTCATATCTGTTTGTTCAAATCCATTGTTGTGATAACTATACAACTGCGGCAAAACAGTATAAGATAGATCCAGCAGATAATCCACTTGAACTTGTTTTGCTTTGTGAATATTAAAATCAGCAATGAAACGATCCCAATTTATAACTGCCGAACAAACCAACACCGTGTAAAATATCCAGCCATTAATTCTGAATAAATAAGCAGTTGATTTAATTCTTTTAATTTTAATAAAGGTGGTGATGAGTCCTATTAAGGTTAATAAGAGGTATACATACACACCTATACGTTTATAGGTTAAACCATATTCTGTTACATACATATTGTTTCTGAACATAGTAGATAGAATCATAAATGCATTTTGAATAATCCATATATAAGCGAGTGTTTTAATTGCTTTGTTTCTATCCGAAAAATTCAAGCCTCCTCTGAAATAAAAAAGAATAATTGCAATGGCCAATACAATAGAAGTAATCAACATCCCCGTGCCTTGATGAACAAATTCAGAATATGTCACTCCTTTGGGAAGTTTGTTATCAATGAACATAAATTGTATGTCCAATATATTTACAACAAACAGTAATAGGTTGAGCAGCAAAAACAATAGTTTACCAGAAAACTCTTCATCACTGATGGATATTTCTTTGCCAAATAAGGTTATTGTTTTTGAATGGAATGCGTCAATTTCATTGGAGGCATTTTCATCCAGCGTTGAAATGGATTTTATTTTTTGATGATAGAAGAATCCATAAAGCAAGATAAAGCCTCCTAGCGTAGATAAGATCCAATCACCAGAAATGAAATCCAAATTGATGTTCTTTGTAAAATCGTTGAATAAGGCATTGGAAGATTTATACATAAAAAAGAAAATCAGGGTGATGAGGATGGGAAGGATGATTAAACTCCATTTCCTGATTGGTGAATTCCTTTGTTTGTTCACTATCCGTTGTCGCCAGTCCAAAAACATAAAAACAATGGCTGATGCATACGAATAAAGCGAAAACAACAGCGAAACAATAACCGATGTCCCTGTTCTATAGCTTAATGCAGATAACACACTCAGGGAAATAACATTGGCTGTTATAGAAAGCCCATTTCCATAATAGCCTACGCAGAGTGCCGACAACATACTTGCAGAAGCAGTTAATAACCAGGCCTTGCTTTTCAGGAGTTGGTTATCCCTTATTAATAAAGCACTGATTAAAACCAGATTAAAAATTACAAAATTAATTCCGGCTGATTCCTTGTAAAACAAAAAGCTATACAAGGCAAGCGTTGCTATTAAAATCCAATCGTTCTTTTTCATTTTAGTGATGTGTTTGTGTTTATTTATAATTCGTTAGTTGTTCAAGTTGTACTATTTGTTTGTAACAGATGTGTAAAGGGATAAAGCCAATCACGCCGAAAGAACAATCAATAAGTTGCCAGTAAAATGGGATGCCGCGTACAGGGCCGCATATGCCTGCCAGAGGGATGATCAATAAACACGCAATCATTCCAAATTGAATTACCCAGATATTGCGCACAGGGTCTTTTAAAGGGCCGATAAATGCAACGGCAATAACAATGTGAGCAAAGGCCAACCAATCGGTTCCATAAGCCATAAATGGATAGTTGAGATTCGTTTCTCTTATGGCAGTATACACACTAAGGAGCCAGTGCTTTAAAAATTCAGGAGCGGAGGCACTTGCTTTTACTACTAATGCTAATTCTGTTTCCAATGGAAAAGCGGTGAAACCACTTAAGGTTAAAAACACGATGAACAGGATAAGCCATATCCGTATAGTCTTCCTGAGTTGTTGTGCTGTTTTTGTTTTCATAATCATGTTAATTAAAAGTACTTTGAATTTCAAAGTATTTATATAAAAAAAATTACCCTCGCTTTTTCAATAAATTTTCAAGTGCATCCAAATGCTCACCAAATGCTTTTTTCCCTTGTTTAGTAATTCCATAAGAGGTGTTTGGTTTTTTGCCTACAAATTGTTTTTTCACCTCTACGTATTGCATTTTTTCAAGTGCTGTGATATGGCTTGCCAAATTACCATCTGTGATGTCCAACATTTCTTTCATTGTGCCAAAGTCCACCCAGGAGTTGACCATCAGAATGGACATAATGCCCAGCCTGATTCTACTCTCAAAAGCTTTATTCAGATCTTCAATGTAATTTTTCATTTCTCGTATTTATTGTACATCACCAAACCATAAATAATGTGAAGCAATCCAAAACCTATGGTCCAAAAAATAAGTCCATATCCAATATATACAGATGAAATTAAACCCAATGCTATTTCACAAATTCCTAAATAGCGAATATCATCCAACGTATATTTACTCGCGTTAATAAGCGCTAAACCATAAAATACAAGCGTTGCAGGGGCTACCATGCCTATTAAACCGTGATACAAAAGTACCAAACAAAACAAACCTCCTGTTACAAGTGGAATGAGAATGTTAATGAGTAACCGTTTAGCTGTTGGACCCCAGGTAGCATGTCCTTTTTTTCTGGAAGCACGAATGGTTAAAATGCTACCGGCGAGTAAAGAAGCGGTTAAGACCAAAATTGCATCTGTAAAAAAGAAAATATAAAAATCTATATTTGGTAAACCGCTGCGTGTTTCTGCATATTCATAATAGGGGCGCGCAACATCATAGGCACTATCTTTTCCCAAATACCAATAAGCAGCCATAGAGCCCATAATAGCAAATATCCCTGCTACAACCCCGGAAAGGCCGCTCAAGGAAATAAAACGAGAAGAGCGTTCCATAAGGGAGCGTATCTCCGAAAGATTTTCTAAATGCTCGTTGTGCTTGTCCATTGTTTGTGATTTTAAAAAGTACTTTGCACTACAAAGTTAAACATAAATTTTATATTCACAACATTATTTTAATTTTTTTTCTGAAACAGGTTGGATAAACTATGTGCCTATGTGGTTAAATAAATCAACCACATAGACACATAGGCTAACGAGGATTTGGTTTTGCATACTTTTCCCATTCACTAAAATGAATGTACTTTTTATCCAGCTTATACGCCACTCCTATAGAGAATGCATAGCCTCTTATTCCTATAAAGGGATCCTCACTGATTACATCGTAAATGCCCAAATTATAGGAGGCTTTGAGTAGCAATGATAATTTAGTATGCAGTGGAATCGCTACCTCCAAATTCAAACATACACCGACATTTGCTTTTCGCACTTCTTGGGTCTGTGTTTCGTGAATATCATAGCGTTCACTCCCCATGATATTGTATGTTTGTCCGAGCGAATCGGTGTACGAATAAGGCACTGGTTTGATACCATATCCAACGGCTTTCGAATGCACCAAATAACCAAAATAAGGGCTTATTATTCCGGAAATCGTTGTTGTTTTTAAAGAAAACAATTTTCCGCCAAATAAGAAATGAAAATTGATATAGTCGAGATCAAGCAATGCATCGTAAGAAAAAGCATGCGTCATACCAACTGCTTTTGAATAGTCCATATTGGATTTAACATGCATATTTTCCAGTTCAAAGCCTGCAACTAATTTAGTTGAGATGGGTTCTCTGTAGCTCACTGATGCTACGTAACTCCAGTATGGTTTATATTCAGCTGTGAAATGAGAGTCTGTGTTTTTTCTGCTATAAAAACCTGATTGATGCATTCCTCCGCTTACGCCAATTTCTGATTGTGCATATGTGAAAACAGAAAATTGAACGCAGAAAATAAGAAGGATGGTTTTTGCAGTCATGGTACCATTGAAATAATCTGTCTACTATTGTTTTTGAGCATCATTAAAAACACCTTCCGTTACCTTCACTCCATTCTCCTCTTCAAAATAAAATGTCCCTGATATTTTATCATTCTCCAATTTCGTTATTGTTAACTTTCCAGTTTTTGCAACATGTTGTGTCATTGGATTTATCACTGTATACATTGCTATAGCTGGTCCAAAGGTTGTAATAGTATATGCCCCTAAAAATTTATACGTTGAATCCGATGTTCCCAAATTGATATTATTTCCTTGCAAATCTACTCCTACTATCTGGATTGCAGCACCATTAATGGTATATTTTGACAGCGAAAATGTTTGCTCCACTCCATTAATCTTAGCGGTAAATGATGGTACTGTTAGCACTTCTTCTGGTGCCGGATCTCCACTCTTCTTTTTACAAGAAGGTATTAGTAATGTGCTTATTGCTAATGTCAAAATAATTCCTGCTTTTTTCATGTTCTTTATGTTTCTAATTAAATTATGATTACAAAGGTAGAATGATATTTCCTCTCTTTTACAAATTAAAAAACGAGGAGGGGCCTATTTATCTAACGGTTTGTTTTCTTTGGTTATCGGTCTAAGATGAATATTTCTACCAAAAAAATATTGTATCTCGCAATGGAATTAGTCTTCCTAGTAAGAAATTTTCAAAAAGTTTTTTAATTTACTCACTAAAAAAACGTCAATGGTTTTAAAAACCATTCGCGTTGGCGCTTTGTTTAACTATTCACCTAAAAAGAAAACGCCTCGTAAAACACGAGGCGTTTTCTTTTTTATTTTTTTAACGCTTATCCATTCAAGGCTTCCGCACCACCAACAATCTCCAGGATCTCATTGGTAATTGCTGCCTGACGTGCTTTGTTATACGTTAATTTCAATTCTTTAATCAATGCGCCTGCATTATCAGTTGCTTTATGCATTGCGGTCATACGTGCCCCATGTTCTGAAGCTTGTGAGTCCAATAATCCTTTAAATAACTGTGTTTTCAATGAACGAGGAATCAGATCTTCCACAATGTATTCTTTGCTTGGTTCAAAGATATAATCAATCGCTTTTTTCTTTTCTGTTACTTGTGGTGGTTTTACCGGCAAGTATTGCTCTACGATTGTAATTTGTACCGCTGCATTTTTAAATTGATTGTAAACCACCTCTACTTTATCGTATGCACCGGTAGCAAACAACTGCATGATTTTCTCAGCAATGATGGATGCGTTTGCAAATGTTAATTCGTCCCAAATTTCGATCAGGTTGGTTAATTCTCCATCAATTGTTTCAAACGGTGATTTTTTGAAAAACTCAGTTGCTTTTTTTCCGATTGGTAAAATGCTTACTTGTGCTCCACTATATTCTTCACGCGCCAAACGGCTGGTTGCTTTTATAATGTTGGCGTTGAAACCACCGCATAATCCTCTGTTAGAAGTAATGGGTACAATCAATACTTTTTTTACTTCGCGTTGATTGGAGTATATACCCGTAGTACTATCCAAGCTAGAACTTAAATTTTCTAAAATTTCTTTTAGTTTGTTTGCATAAGGGCGCATTTGAGTAACGGCATCTTGTGCTCTTCTCAACTTTGCAGCACTTACCATTTTCATGGCGCTGGTAATTTGTTGCGTAGAGCTTACAGATACAATACGGTTACGAACCTCTTTTAAATTTGCCATATTCGATGTGAGATATAAGATGTGTGATGTGAGAATGTCTCACATCACACATCTCTATACTATTTATTTTTATACTTCCCAGAAAGGTCTTTTGCAACCGCTTCTAAAACATTTGTAATCTCGTCAGTTAATTTTCCAGCTTTCAAATCATTCAATACATTTTTATGTTTTGCTTCTAAGAATGCTAAATAATCTGCTTCAAATTCACTTACTTTATTTACGGGAACAGAACGTAATAATCCTTTTGTACCACAGTAAATAATTGCAATTTGTTGCTCAACACGTAAAGGGGAATATTGACCTTGTTTTAAGATTTCCACATTACGTGATCCTTTATCAAGTACTGATTTTGTTGAAGCATCCAAGTCGGAACCGAATTTAGAGAACGCCTCTAATTCACGGTATTGAGCTTGATCTAACTTCAATGTACCGGCAACTTTTTTCATGGATTTAATTTGCGCATTACCACCTACACGTGATACAGAAATACCTACGTTGATAGCTGGACGAACACCTGCGTTGAATAAATTCACCTCCAAGAAAATTTGTCCATCGGTAATGGAAATAACGTTTGTCGGAATATACGCAGAAACGTCCCCTGCTTGTGTTTCAATAATTGGCAATGCTGTTAGTGATCCACCACCTTTTACAATTCCCTTAATAGAATCCGGCAGGTCATTCATTTCTTTTGCAATGGCATCGTTCGCGTTGATTTTCGCTGCACGCTCCAGTAAACGACTGTGTAAGTAGAATACGTCACCAGGATACGCTTCACGTCCTGGAGGGCGACGCAATAATAAAGAAACCTCACGGTATGCAACTGCTTGTTTAGAAAGATCATCGTACACGATTAATGCTGGACGACCACTGTCACGGAAAAACTCTCCGATAGCAGCACCTGCAAATGGTGCGTAGAATTGCATTGGAGCCGGATCAGATGCTGTTGCAGATACGATTACCGTATACGCCATTGCACCTTTTTCTTCCAATACACGTTGGATATTTGCTACAGTTGAACCTTTTTGTCCAATCGCCACATAGATACAGAATACCGGTTGACCCGCTTCATAAAATTCTTTTTGATTGATGATGGTATCAATTGCAACCGCTGTTTTACCAGTTTGACGGTCACCAATGATTAACTCACGTTGACCACGACCAATTGGAATCATCGCATCCACTGATTTCAAACCAGTTTGCAATGGTTCTGTTACCGGTTGACGGTAAATTACACCTGGTGCTTTACGCTCCAATGGCATTTCATATAATGTTCCGGCAATTGGACCTTTACCATCAATTGGATGTCCCATTGTATCTACAACGCGACCCAACATACCTTCACCTACGTTGATAGAAGCAATTCTTCCTGTACGTTTTACCGTTTCACCTTCTTTAATATCATTTGATGAACCCAATGTTACCGCACCAACGTTATCCTCTTCCAGGTTCAATACAATTCCTTTTAATCCATTTTCAAATTCGATCAATTCTCCTGATTGAACTTTTGAAAGGCCATAAATACGGGCAATACCATCACCCACTTGCAATACAGTACCTACTTCTTCTAATTCTTGTTCGGATTTAAATCCAGCTAGTTGTTGTCTTAAAATTGCAGATACTTCTGCGGGTTTAACTTCTGCCATTGTATATTTTTAGTTATTGTTTATTTATTATTGTTATGTTCCATATTCATCCAGCGCCTACACTAAAGCTTCGGCGGATGAAAGCGGGTTAGGTTAAAACCTAAAATTCTTTTACAAACGGATTCTCTTTAAAATTACGTTTCAAGTTGTTCAACTTGCGTGCAATACTTGCATCCACTTGTTTATCCCCGATACGTAAAATAAATCCACCAATAATGGCTTTATTAATTTGCTCTTTTAGCACGACTTCAGTATTGCCAGAGGTTTTAACAAGCTCCATTACTTTTTCACGAATAGTATCATCAATACCATTTGCAGTAATAATAACAGCTGTCAATATTTTCTTTTTCTCTTTGTATTGATTCAGGAATTCTTCTGCAACTTCTGGAAGATAGGTTTCTCTCCTTCTGCTGGTGATCAACTGAAGATAGGCTGCAGTCACTTTGTTTATTTTTGAAGCGAATATTTCTTTTAAGATCGCTTGTTTTTTATCCGTTTTAATAATAGGGCTTTTTAAAAGCGAAATCAGTTCCGGATTTTCAGCTGCTACGTTGGCAATTAACTTCATATCTGCATATGCTTGCTCCAAAATACCTTGTTCTACTGTTAAATCAAGGAATGATTTTGCGTATCGTGCTGCTACTCTTGTGCCTTCCATTTTTTTCTTTTTTCTCTGTTAACGGGATGTTTTAAAATTCATTTTTCTTCCTTTTCTATACCAACTTCACACAAATAAAATACTTCGAAAAAATTAATTTAAATGAACGTCTTTTAATAAAGTCGTTACTAATGTTTTTTGTTTTTCATCTGATGATAATTCTGCTTTCAATATTTTTTCAGCAATATCAATGGATAAACTTGCTACCTGATTTTTCAATTCAGTAACTGCCGCCATTTTCTCATTTTGAATATTCTCACGTGCCGTTTTTAATAAACGCTCCCCTTCTTTTGTAGCGATATCTTTTGCTTCAGCAATCATTTTTTCTTTGATTTCACGTGCATCTTTCAATAGCTGCTCACGTTCTTCTTTTGCTTCTTGTAAAATGCGCTCATTGTTTGATTGCAACATCTTCATTTCTTCTTTCGCTTTTTCAGCAGAAGCCAATGCATTTTCAATAGAATCTTCACGCTCTTTAATCATTCCTAAAATCGGTTTCCATGCAAATTTCTTTAATAAGAAAAAGATGATGGAAAAGGAAATGATCATCCAAAAAATCAAGCCTATTGAGGGTTTTACTAATTCCATATTGTATTTATTGTTTTGTTAAATTCTGAATTTGTTACTCTTAGGAAGAAAGTATACCTGCAACAACCTTGCAGGTATACTTTCATTTTGTTCTTACTTAGTAAAGATTACCAATAATCCGATAACGATACCAAACATCGCAGCACCTTCAATAAGTGCAGCAGCCAAGATCATAGAAGAACGGATATCATTCACCGCTTCTGGTTGACGAGCAATTGATTCAACTGCACTTCCACCGATACGACCGATACCGATACCTGCTGCCAATGCAGAGATACCTGCGCCAATTGCAGCAAGACCATACGTTAAACTAACTGGAGCTACTTCTTGTGCTTGTAATAATACTGATGATAACATGTTGTGATTGTTTATTATTTTACCTTACCGGATCGTTACTTGTTTTAACCACCGGCAAGGCTCCCTGGTTAAAACGTATATCTTAATTAGTGATGCGCTGTTTCCGGTAAATAGTCATCTGCGTGATTGTACACATCATGCCCTTCATCTACTGCCGCACCAAAATAAATTGCCGATAATAAGGTGAATACATACGCTTGTAAAAATGCAACCAGTAATTCAAGCGCTCCCATAAATACAGTAAATGCTATTGAAAAAACAGATACTCCCAATCCTGCGCCTGTATTCATTTCACCAAAAATGAAAATTAAACTAAAGAAAGAAAGAGAAATGATATGACCTGCTGTAATGTTTGCAAACAAACGTATCATCAATACCATTGGACGAAGAAAGAAACCTAAAATTTCAACCGGAGTGAGGATAAATAAAACGCCGATAGGAACGCCAGGCATTGCAAAAATATGTTGCCAGTAATGTTTGTTCGCAACAAAAAATGTGATCAGCATTACCATTGCAGCTAATACCATTGCAATGGAAGTACTGCCGGTAACATTTGTTCCACCTGGGAAAAATGGAACCATCCCCATTAAATTATTGATCCAAATAAAAAAGAATACGGTTAATAAAAACGGCATGAAACGTTGATAGCGTTTTTCTCCTATGTTTTGCTTTGCAATATCATCACGAACAAACATAATCAAAGGCTCCATAAATGATTGCAAGCCTTTTGGTGCCTTCCCTTGATTATTTGTATAGGCTTTTGCAACCGCTATAAACATCCAACACATTAAAAACATGCTGATTAGCATTGACATCGTATTTTTTGTAATCGAAAAATCCCATAATGTAGCCGTTGCTTCTTCGTTCTCCATGTTATTGTCATCCACGATAACAATGTTTCCTTCCTTTATGACGTAGTTGTAATTTTCTCCTTTAACTACTTCTTCACCTTCATTTCCAAAATGAGCAGATGAAAACACTTCAATACCTTTATCCGTTTTTACAATCACCGGTAATGGAATTGCTGTATGTCCCCATAAATGCCATTGATGATTATCGGCAACGTGCTCAATAATCATGTGACCGGGATTGAATTTTTTTTCTGTTGCGTTTTTAGGTTCCTCATTCACATTTGCAAATGTGTTTGCTGAAGCAAAAAATAGAACTGTAATTAATAAAAACTGCTTGAATATATTGATTTTATTGACCATTGAACCTATATCTTACGTATTTTTTGAATTCGGCTGCAAATTTAGGCAATTAAACCAACATTTTAAAAAAATTCAGGTCTTTTTTTGAGGATTTCTGTTAATGTAAAATTGATTACCACAAACGTGGTATTGAACACGACAGATTTTACTTTTTAAAATGTTTTAGAAGTGTAAACACTTCAAATCCAGAGTATAGAACATACATGGTGAGAAAAAAAGCGGTAAATCCAAGCATCGTTTCACGATTTAGGAAGCCGTAAATTAAAATGATCATCAAATAGGCAAATAATTTTATTCCGGTTGTTCCCATAAAAGAAAAAACAAATCGCTTCGGATCCTCTATTCGTACCAGCGATAAATGAATAAGCACCGTACTCAACGAAAAAAAGCCCCAGATGAGCCATGTCAGGTTTGTTTGAAAGCGCGGCGTAGCATATTGCTGCCACAAAAGAAGGATGGTAATACTGAAAACGGAAAAAATAGCAAGCTTAATAAAAAAAGATTTTAATGACACGTTCATATTACTTTTTAAGAAGGTCTTTGATAAAATAATAAATGGCTAAGAATACGGAAAGAAGGGTAAATACAAGCGTAAATACAGGAAATTTTAAGTGTATCCATTTATCTAGCTGGATGCCACCTAAAACACCAATAACAATAATGGCCCCCATCTGAAAGGCCATTCCTGCGTATTTAACGTAATTGTTGAGCGGTTTTTTCTGCTGGTCGTTGTTCACCTTTTATCTCTTTTATTAAGCCTGCTCCATTACCCATACTGCATGAACCAGTAAATACTGCTCCGGGTTCAATTGCAATTTTGTTGGTATGGATATCACAGGTTAATTTTGCGGATGCCTTTAGGGTTAACAATTCTGTAACATTGATTTTGCCTTTTATCGTTCCGGAAATATCTGCATTCTGGCAGACAATGTCTCCCTCTATACTTCCCGACGGTCCAACTACTAATTTTCCTTTTACATTTATAGAACCTGTTAATGTTCCATCTATGCGCATGTCACGATTGGTAGTAACGTCCCCTCCTATAATTGTTCCCGCACCTATAAGGTTTAAGGACGGTGTATCTGATGTGTTGTTTGTTGCCATAGTTTTATTAAACATTGTTTGATAAATTTATGTGTTACTGTAAAAATAAAAGAAAAAAACATAAAAACAAGTACTTTATTGCATTAATTTATTCAAATCCTCCTTTTTTACTTGCTTTTACACTTCGAGTCTTAAATAAACCCCATTTCCGTTATCACTTATAATTCTGACTAAAAAACTGTTGGTATTCTTCAACGTTTTTATCCTTATAAAAAACACTAAAATTTTCTGCTGATATAATAAACGACTGATAAGATCCTTCCGTTAAATCGGAATACGTGTCTTTTCTTGATTTCATTACATTATAATACTTCATCGCTTCCATCTTTCCATTAAATGGCTTTATCATTACCAATTGATGACCCCCATCTAAAAACATATCGGAAATTCCAATACTAAGGGTACTAAATAACTCCTGGTTGACTTTTGATAATTTTACTTTGAAACCATCCATATTCCCTTTTCCATTTTCTGCAACCAATACCCAATAGTATTCTCCACTTTCATTAAATATAAATTTTGGGGGGGGCGCTACAGTTTTTGTGCTATCCGTCTTCGCTGAATCTTCAGTAGACACACTTGGTGTTTTCTGTTTCTTAATTGATTCCAATATATCTTGTGCTTTTTCTTTTACAGGGCTTTTCGGATATTTTTCAACTACGTGAACCAAAGCTCCTTCAAAAGCATTGATATCTTGTGTTCTTCCTATACACAATGCTTTTAAAAAACTAAATTGAGGCATCAACGTGCTTTTTGCATAATCGCGTTCTGCTTTCACACAATTTTCCATTGCTTCTGTGTATTTTGCATCGCTATACAACTGATAGGTTTCTGTGTAAAAATGCTCTACAACACTTTTATTCGCATTGATATCTTTTGCATAATCCGGATTTTTAATCAGCTTGGCATATTCCGAATCCGGATAATTGGTTACTAGTAAATTTTTGTAATAGTCCGCTTTACTTTGATTATTCATCGTCAGGTAGGTCCTGTACAATTGATAATAGTTGGATAAACGATATTTATTCTCCGGGTAGCGTTTTAATAATTCTTCTAAGGTCTCCACTGATTTCTGATTGTTCATCAGTTGTTCTTTGTAAATAGAACCTGCATTATAATACGCATCTACAATTCTATTGTTAGATGCTGTTAATGCATTCGGTGTTAAGGGTACTCTACTGAGGTAATATCCTTTATCTTTCGTATTACCTGTTGCTATTGTATTTATACTAGGATCGTCTTGTGTTTTTAATGAATCCTTTGCTTGCTCTTCGTCTTGTTCATTTGCTGACAAGGTCAGTTCTTTTTCACTTCTTCTCCAATTGTCTTCGGATTTTCTTGTACCCCACTTTTTTCGAAATTCTCCGATTCCAAATGTCACTGTTGCAGGGTTATAAAAATACCAAGAGTTGGATACTGTTGTTCCTCCAATGGGAGTAGCTGTAACCGGTGTTGCACTCAGCACTTGTTCTTTTTCCAGTTTAGATGCTTCTTCTGCTTTTTTCTCTTCTTCTTCTTGCTGCTTTATCAATTTTTCAATAGCCTGATTACGTTCCGACTCCGACATTCTTGCAAGGGTTTGCATACTATCTTCATGAGCAATAATATTTAAATTGCTAACTAAATCCGTCAAACTGTTTTTTTTGATTTCAATGGCTTTGTAATCCGGATAATCTTTTGGTAAGATCGTCATTGCGCTATCATAGTTCGCTTGCGCTCTTTGGTAATCGGGTTGGTCAAAATAAATGTCTCCACGTTTTAAATACGACAATGCTTTTTGAGCTGTATTGGTGGTACTCGTTTTTATGGAACTTGCCAAGTAATCAATTGCAGTGGGTGTATCTTTCTCCTTATTGGATATTTCTGCTAATGCATAATAGATCTGATCACGATAGTCTACGTTTTTATCATCTCTCAACATCTTCATCAGTTTCTTTTTAATTGTCTTACTACCACCCTGACTTACATCATAAAAACGTGCATGATTTATTTGTGCACTAAACTCCATATCATAGCTCGGATGTAATTTTGGAACCATACTATAATACATAGCGGCTTTTTGTGTGTCTCCCGTTTTCTCGTGCAATTGCGCCAGTATATAAATGTAACGGGCCCGCGTTGTTTTTTTTCGTGTTAATGCAATTGCTCTCGTTAGCTGTTTAATTGCTTGCGGGTAATCTCCCCGTCTCATATATAAATCAGTTGATACGAGTGCAAATTCACGCGTATAAGAGCGTTCCTTTGGAAAATCCTTTGCCGATCTGATTTCATCTATCAGTTCTTCGGATAACGAATAGCTTCCTATTTCATTATCTGTTCGTATCATCCAAAGTTTGCCAATATATTTTGCTTTAGGTTGAGGGTAAATTTTAGATACGTATTCAAACGCTTCTAGGGCCGAGAATAAATCCCGTTTGTATAAATGGGATTTCCCAATTAACATATAATTTTCATCTATCCATCTGCAGGCATTCGGGATTTCCAGTTTGCTTTTTGGATTCATGATCACGTGTCGTTGAATCACAATAGATGATTTTTTTATGGTGTTATCAAAATCGTTGAAGAAATTTTTTGCTGTTTCATCTGTTGGATAAACAAATAAGGGAAGTAGCTTGGTGAAGTTATCTTTATTTGCCTTTTCTACTTTTTTGATCGCTTCTTTTTGGTTTTCGATTGAATTAAAAGAACCATTATAACGCGCATTCATATTATGCCAACCTCTTAGCATAGCCGTATTTTTTGTCTGGGAACAGGAAACAACCAACAATGCTATGGAAAAAAGCATTAGATATGTATAAATGGAAGATTTCTTTACGGGCATCACCTGTTTTTTTGCATAATCAACATTATGTAACTGTTGAATTGCAAAAATATTTTATTTTTTACAGAAAACCGTATTATTTCTTATTATTCCGCTATCAGAATTTTTTTGATGTATGCATTTATCAATATTTTGCGATATTTGCAGGTCTTATGGAAGAAGAAACGGAAAAAAAACATACGCTTTTAAAACGTTTAAGAAATCGTTACCGCTTAGTGGTCATGAATGATGATACGTTTGAAGAGACTTTTTCAATGCGTCTTACTCCTTTGGGGGTTTTCACACTTATTGGAAGTGTTACCATTCTCTTAACAATTGCTGTTATTTCATTGGTAGCTTTCACCCCTCTGCGCGAATATATTCCCGGTTATGCAGATATTCACATGCGTAGAAACCTTATTAATATTACACTTCGAAGCGATTCATTAGAACGGGCATTGATTGAGAGAAATGCATTTCTGGACAATATTCAAAATGTTTTAAGTGGTAACATTCAATCGGATAGCACACAAAACCGGCCAGGCATCAAGGATTCATCAAAAACAAACCTTCCTATTAAAGCATCTTCAAAAGAAGAAGAATTAAAAAAGAACATTGAATCACAAGATAAATATAGTCTTGCTTTTGAGTCGGACAAGGGAAAAAACGGGCTCAACAATTTTTTCTTCTTTACACCTATAAAAGGTCGTATCACTGATTCTTTCAATCCAAAGCGGCAACATTACGGGATTGATATTGTAGGCCCTGAAAATGAAGCCATTAAAGTAACTTTGGATGGTACAGTTATGCTCGCTACCTGGTCGTCCGAAACAGGCTATACGATTACTGTCCAACACAGCAACAATTTAATTTCTGTTTATAAGCACAATTCTGTTTTACTGAAAAAAGCAGGGGATTATGTAAAAGCGGGCGAACCGATTGCCATTATTGGGAATTCAGGTGAGCAAACCTCGGGACCTCATCTTCATTTCGAGCTATGGTACAATGGTACCGCTATTGACCCACAGAATTATATGGTATTTTAAACAAGCGAATGCACACAGCAACTACTTCTTCAACTAAAAAAAATATTGCCGTTCTCGGTTCCACTGGTTCTATTGGAACACAAACACTGGATGTCATCAGAGCCAATCCCAATGCCTTTTGTGTAGAAGTATTAACCGGAAATGGAAACGCTGATCTTCTTATAAAACAAGCACTTGAATTTCATCCAAACGCTGTTGTTATTGCCGATGAAACTAAATACCAGCAGGTAAAACAGGCATTACAACCGCATGATATTAAAGTTTTTGCAGGAAATAAATCCGTTGCAGATGTGGTACAAATGGAGTCCATCGACCTTGTTGTTGCTGCCATTGTTGGTTATGCGGGTTTAGAATCTACCATCTCTGCCATCAAAGCAGGAAAACAAATTGCCCTGGCAAATAAAGAAACATTAGTGGTAGCAGGTGATTTGGTAACAGGCCTTGCTAAAGAAAAGGGTGTAAACCTTTACCCGGTTGATTCGGAGCATTCAGCTATTTTTCAATGCCTGGCCGGAGAATTTCATAACCCCATTGAAAAAATCTACCTAACGGCTTCCGGAGGACCATTTAGAGGGAAGGACAGCAATTTTTTAAAAACAATTAAAAAGGAACAAGCACTCAAACATCCCAATTGGGAGATGGGAGCCAAAATTACGATCGATTCCGCCTCCCTTATGAATAAGGGATTAGAAGTTATTGAAGCGAAATGGTTATTCGGGTTGAAGCCCGAACAAATTGATGTCATTGTACATCCGCAAAGTATTATTCACTCGCTAATTCAATTTACAGATGGAAGCATCAAAGCACAAATGGGCTTACCGGATATGAAATTACCCATTCAATATGCCTTGACTTATCCCAACCGACTGCCTTCCGATTTTCCCCGTTTTAACTTTTTTAACTATCCACAGTTCACATTTGAACAAGCCGATATGAAAACATTTCGTAACCTTGCATTAGCATTTGAAGCAATGCACAAAGGAGGAAATTCACCCTGTATATTGAATGCAGCAAATGAAGTTGCAGTGAGTGCATTTTTAAAAGATGAAATCGGTTTTTTAGAAATGAGTGATGTGATAGAACATTGTTTGCACAGCGTTTCTTATATTAAAAAACCAAGTTACGATGATTATGTAGAAACGGATAAGGAAACACGCGAACAAGCAAAAACGTTACTTCATAACTATTCAAACTAAGATCATAAAATTTAATTTTATTCGTTATCAGTCATTATGGAAATATTAACACAAGCCGCTCAATTTATACTCAGTCTTTCTATCCTCATTGTATTACATGAGCTTGGGCACTTTATTCCTGCTAAACTATTTAAAACCCGTGTAGAGAAATTTTACTTGTTTTTCGATCCTAAATTTTCTTTGTTTAAGGTGAAAAAAGGCGAGACTGAATATGGAATTGGTTGGTTGCCATTAGGCGGTTATGTAAAAATTTCAGGGATGATTGATGAATCCATGGATAAAGAACAAATGGCCTTACCTCCTCAACCCTGGGAATTTAGAGCAAAGCCAGCATGGCAACGATTAATTATTATGCTTGGGGGGGTTACTGTAAATGTGTTATTGGGTATTTTTATTTATGCGATGATTTTATTTGCATGGGGTGAAGAATATCTTCCAACTGAAAATGCAAAATATGGAATTGCTGTCGACTCCTTGGGTGAAAAAATCGGGCTTCGGGATGGTGATATGATTTTATCGGTAAACCATCAAGCTGTTCCAAATTTTAACAAGGTTGCATACGAAGTATTGATTAATAAGGCCACTAGTATTGAGGTTGAACGCGACGGAAAACAATTAAGTTTGCCTGTTTCAGAAGATAATTTAAGCGAGATGATACAAAGCAAATCTTTCTTAGTAGAACCTCGCTTTCCATTTGAAGTAGACACTGCTTTTGCTGGAAGTCCGGCAGCAAAAGCCGGTATCAAAAAAAATGACCGAATTATAGCTGTGGCCGGAGAGCCAACTCCCTATTTTCAAGACGTCCCTAAAATTCTTCGGAAGAATAAAAATAAAACAATTGATGTTGTACTTGTTCGAAATCAGGATACTATAACCCTAAGACCCACTGTGTCTGCGGATGGATATATTCATGTTGATCCCTACTTCAACTTTAACCATTATTTTGAAACTGCTTCTAAAAAATATAGCTTGTTTGCTGCCTTTCCAGCTGGTATTCACAGAGCCAACGAAACATTTGGAAGTTACCTGAAACAAATGAAATTGCTTTTTACTGTTAAGGGTGCACACAAAGAAGTAGGCGGATTTCTCTCCATGGGCAAAAACATGAGCAAGACATGGGATTGGCCAAGATTTTGGTCTTTTACTGCATTTTTAAGTATTGTACTTGCCATTATGAATATCCTACCAATACCTGCGTTGGATGGTGGTCACGTGATGTTTTTATTATACGAAGTGATTACACGTAGAAAACCTAACGATAAATTTTTAGAATATGCTCAGTATGTGGGAATGTTTCTTTTGTTAGCATTATTGTTGTATGCGAACGGAAACGATGTGATGCGCTTAATTAAATAAGTTGAAAGCAGTTGAAAAAAATTGGTTACATATTATTTTTGGTTTTAGGTGTTTTATTGACTTCAGTGTCTGTTCAGGCTCAGGATAAAACACGAGCTGATACGAAAGTTGTCAATCCAATTGGAAAAATAATGATTGTTCCATTTGATCCAAAATTGTACATGAGCGAAATTGACAAAAAAGTTAACGAACAAACCAAATGGAATTTTAATCAAATTCGCGAAAATTTCAGACACCAGCTGGATATACAACTTCAGCAAAAGTTTAAACCATACTCTTCTGTTGTTTCGTTCTACAGTGATTCTACAAAGATGGCAAAGGACCTAATGTATTTATATGGTTCAACCCGTATCGTCTTTGACCCTATTGATAAACCCAGTACAAATGCTACTCACACTGCAACTACAACAGGTATTAAAAATGGTCAGGTAGCAGTTGAAATAAATGATGAAAAGAAGTTTACCAATATAATACCCCTGGATTTAGATGCCTTATTGTATTTCAATAAAAAATACAACGTCGAATATTTTGTTTTTGTCAATCAGCTGGATATTAAAACAGATGCAAACTCCTATAACATTACCACAGATACGTATCAACGTAAAGTAGAAATTCACTATACGATAATAGATAAGAACGGGAAGTTAATTAGTGCAGGTATCTCCTCTTCAAGTTTTTCTTCGAAAGAAAATAATCCAAAAAAAATTGTGGCATTATCATTTTCCCCTTCAGCAACTTATATCGCTAACAAATTTATAGCAGCTGTTAAACCGGTGCCTGTTCCTCAAAAGAAATAAGCCTTCGCTGAAGGCTACGCTTACGAAGTAAGCTTTCGTTTCTTTGTCAACCATATAAATTTCCCTTGCAAATTTTTCCCCCTTTATTCTTAAAAATAACCTATACATTTCATTTTTATTTCCTTAATTTTGTTTGAACTCACCTAAACATAAAAGTATGGCTACTACACTCAATTCGGCTGTTTACGGAATCAAAGAAGTACTAAACACCTTAGGAATAAAAGAACAGAATTCCGGCGCTTCCACCGGTGTAAAATTTATTATAACCAAAGGGAAAAAAATTGATTCGTATTCTCCCGTTGATGGAAACTTAATTGGAAGTATAAATGCAGCTACTGCAGAAGATTACCAACAGGTGATGAAAACTGCAGAAGAAGCATTCAAGGTATGGCGCTTAGTTCCGGCTCCTAAAAGAGGAGAAGTAGTCAGACAGGTTGGTGAAGAATTAAGAAAGCATAAAGATTCTCTGGGGAAACTTGTTTCCTACGAAATGGGGAAAAGCTTACAGGAAGGCCTTGGAGAGGTACAGGAGATGATTGATATTTGTGATTTTGCAGTAGGATTATCCCGTCAATTGTATGGTTTAACTATGCACAGCGAACGTCCAATGCATCGTATGTATGAGCAATGGCACCCTTTAGGTATCGTCGGTATTATTTCTGCATTTAATTTTCCTGTTGCTGTATGGAGCTGGAACGCTGCATTAGCTTGGGTTTGTGGAGATGTGTGCATTTGGAAACCAAGTTCTAAAACACCATTGTGCGCAATTGCTTGTCAGCATATTATTGCTGATGTTTTAAAACGTAACAACGTACCGGAAGGTGTTAGTTGCCTTGTTATTGGTAATGAATCGGGTGATTTGATCAATGCGGATAAACGTATTCCCTTAGTTTCTTTTACGGGTTCTACCCGCATTGGAAGACATGTTTCTAAAATGGTTGCTGAACGTTTTGGAAAAACGATTTTAGAGTTAGGAGGTAATAATGCAATCATTGTTTCACAACATGCAGACCTTTCCATGGTATTGATGGGAGCGGTATTTGGAGCTGTTGGTACAGCAGGACAACGTTGTACTTCTACCCGCCGTTTAATCATTCACGAAAGTATTTACGATAAAACAATTGACATTATTAAAAAGGCATATGCGCAATTAAGCATAGGTAATCCACTGGATGCTTCAAATCATGTGGGTCCCTTGATCGATAAAAATGCAACAAAAGATTATTCAAATGCTATTGAAAAAGCCAAACAAGAAGGCGGTAAAATTATAGTTGATGGCGGCATTCTCAATGGTTCCGGATATGATAGCGAATGTTATGTAAAACCTTGCGTGATTGAAGCAAAAAATGAATTTCATATTGTTCAGGAAGAAACATTTGCTCCTATCTTATATGTGATGAAATATAAAACCATGGAAGAAGCAATTTCGCTGCAAAATGGCGTTCCACAAGGACTTTCTTCTTCCTTGTTTACAACAAATATGCGAGAGATGGAATTGTATTTATCACAAGCCGGTTCTGATTGCGGAATTGCCAATATCAATATCGGAACATCAGGCGCCGAAATTGGTGGTGCATTTGGTGGTGAAAAAGAAACCGGTGGAGGGCGTGAATCAGGCTCAGATGCCTGGAAAGCTTACATGCGCCGCCAAACAAATACGATCAACTATGGTTCATCTTTACCATTAGCTCAGGGAATTGAGTTCAATATTTAACAAATGTCTTTTCAAAAAAATAAATTTGCGCTAATTGCTTTTCTTTTATTCACAACAATTCTACAAGCGCAACAGTCTATTAATACTGGCATTTGGAGAGGTGTGTTGAAATTAAATGATTCGACGGAATTACCTTTTAATTTTGAAATAAAAAAAGATGCGGAACGATATTCCCTTGAAATAATCAACCAGGACGAACGTATACAGGTATCGGAGCTTGCTTTTAAACAGGATTCTCTGTTTATCAGAATGCCTGTTTTCAATTCGGAATTTCAATTAAAATACACCTCCACTACCTTAACCGGTGAATGGATTAACAGGTCCAGAAAAGAACGCACCTACAGCATTCCTTTCGTTGCTCAGGCCAATCAGGCCAATCGCTTTTTATTTGCTGAAAAAACGCATCCATTGATAAAGGAACGATGGAAGGTTACTTTTGAACCGGAAACTCCTGATGAATATTTTTCGGTTGGAGTATTTCAAACTGTTAACAACAAAGTAGCCGGCACCTTTACCACAGAAACAGGTGATTATCGTTACCTGGAAGGGTTTTCCAATGATAAAAAATTTATCGTCTCTTGTTTTGACGGAGCACATGCATACTTATTTTATGCTGAGAGAGAAAACGGAGAACTGATTAATGGACATTTTTATTCTGGAAAAAGCGGTCATGAAAAATGGATAGCAACACCTGATGATCATTTTGAATTGCGTAATCCTTACGCGCTAACTTATCTAAAACCAGGCTACTCCAGCCTTAATTTTAGTTTTAAGAACTTAAAAGGGGAAACGGTCTCATTGGATGATTCAGCATTTAAAAACAAAGTTGTTATTGTGCAGTTGATGGGCTCCTGGTGTCCCAATTGTATGGATGAAACAAAATTTTTGAGTGGTTTCTATGAGAGTTATAAAAGTAAAGGAGTGGCGATAATCGGGTTAGCATTTGAACGTACAACCGATTTTAATACCGCTGTCAGTAACCTGACCCGTTTAAAGAATCGTTTCCAAATCAACTATGAATTATTGATTACGGAAAAAAATGGTAAAGACCAGGCTTCCCAGGCATTACCCATGCTTAATGCAGTGATGGCCTTTCCTACCACTATTTATATTGATAAAAAAGGAACCGTCAGAAAAATTTATACGGGCTTTAGCGGACCGGCAACAGGAGAGGAATATATCAAGTTTGTAAAAGAAACTACGCTGTTCATCGAAGATCTGTTACACGAATAGGGCCCTCTCGCAATAAAAATAATCGAAATCCGTTCTGCGATTTTGGAAATTCATCCAAAAATCCTTACTATTATAATTATAAACTTTTCAAAAATTCGTCCCCTATGAGAACACGTGCAGCATTGGTTAGTTTTTTTACACTTTTTCTATTCTCTTTTTCGGTTCAAGCACAGCAAATGTCTCTTAATCAAAAAAAGACTGTAGATAACTTATTTAAGAATAAACAAGTTGTTTATTTTGAAGCTGTAATCACCTCTCAACAAGAGATGATTGGATTAAAAAATGTTATTTCTATAGATGGGGCGCAGGGAACAAAATTACGTGCACATGCAACAAAGGATCAATTTTCGAAATTTATTGTAAAGAATTATAAATATAACATTTTACCTTCACCTGGTGGGGCTAAGAAACCTGCTGCTAAACCTGGGACAAAATCTACGAAGAAAAAACCAGCAACGAAGAAAAAGGCTACAACTGCAAAATAACTTCCTTATTTGCTATGTGTCTATGTGGTTTGATTTATTTAACCACATAGGCACATAGACTAAAAATTCTTAAAGCGACCAAACACCCCTAAAGGCAGCTTATTTCCAGCTGTTGCCTGCAAATACAATTCTCCAACATGTAAATTTTTTTCGGCTTTTTTCTTTAATAAATTTTCAATGATAAGCGATGAAAATCCCAAAGAGTATGCATTCAAAATCAGGAAGTGTTCTTTCTCATCCAGTAATTGAAGAACCACACTGATCATCTCATTGATATTGTCTTCTAATTTCCATTTTTCACCATTCGGGCCGTGACCAAATGCCGGTGGATCCAGGATAATTCCATTGTATTTATTTCCGCGTTTTTCTTCCCGTTTCACAAATTTAAGTGCATCTTCCACTACCCAACGAATGTCAGTTAAATTGGATAGTTGCATGTTTTCTTTTGACCAACTTACTACTTGTTTAATGGAATCCACATGGGTAATATCTGCTCCTGCTGCTTTTGCTACAAGTGAAGCACCACCCGTATATGCAAATAAATTCAGCACTCTTGGTTGAGGTGTTTTCATTTCTTTTACTGACTGATAAATGAAATCCCAATTACTCGCTTGTTCTGGGAACACACCAACATGCTTAAACGAAGTAAGTCCCAAACGAAAATGAATGGCTGCATCGGAGTTATTAATGTCGTAACGTATCTGCCATTGATCAGGCATTTGTTTTAATTTTTTCCACTCACCGGATGAACTGGAACGCGATAAAAATTTAATATGTGCTCGTTTTTCCCATTCTGCCTGACTAAGTGTTTTGTCCCACACAGCTTGTGGTTCCGGACGTATGGTGATGTATTGTCCAAAACGTTCCAGTTTTTCAAAATTTCCTACATCAATTAATTCGTAATCTTTAAAGTTTTGGGGGGTAAGTAATAACATACTGTCGATTAAATTTTTATTCCTAAAATGCAAATATCATCTACCTGGCCAAGGCTACCTTTCCAATCGGTATGCACCTTTTCCAATATTTCTCGTTGCACCTGAAGATCCTTCTGATGGATGTTTACAATTAGTTGTTCCAATTGTTTGTATTTGAATTTTTTTCCTGCGTCTCCTCCAAACTGATCTGGATAACCATCTGTAAACAAATAAATCAAATCGTTTTTCTGCAAGGAAATACTTTGTTGTATAAATTGTTGCGTGATGTTAAAGTGTGAAATTCCAATCGGTTGCTTATCTCCTTTTAATTCAATTATTTTATTATTTCTTAATAGATGCATGGAATTGTTTGCTCCCGCATATACCAATTCATTTGTTGTTTTATCTATTCTGCATAAGGCGATGTCCATTCCATCCTTTGCTTCATTCACATTCTCAGATTGACGTAAGGACATAATGATTTTAAATTTTAACAAATCGAGAATGTCTGCCGGTTCATATACTTGTTTTTCATTAACAATTTCATTCAACAATGCGTTTCCAAGCATACTCATAAAACCACCCGGTACACCATGGCCTGTACAATCTGCAACTGCTACAAAAACATAATTTAGTTTGGAAGCTATCCAGTAAAAATCACCACTCACAATATCTTTTGGAAGTAACAACACAAAATGCTGAGGAAATACATTGGTCATTTCCATGCTCGATGGGATAATGGCCTGTTGTATCTTCTTCGCATAGTTGATACTATCCATAATCTCTTTATTTTTTCCTTCAACAATTATTTTTTGTTGATTGATTATTTGTTTTGAATTTTTTTCTTTCCGATAGAATCTGAAAATGACAATGATAATCAGTATTGCTGTGATAACAGCGATAATACCAGCTATAACAAGCGCTTCCTGTTGCTTTGATTTTGCTGCTTGTATAACATCACGTTGTTGTTGTTTCTCTGCACGAAGGATGCTATCTTGCTTTTCTTTGAATGCATTGACAAAATTAAATTCAAGCTGTGTTTGTTTCTTCAGTTGAATTAAATTGGTAGTACTATCCGTTAATTCGGTTTTCATTTTCAAATAGTGAAATGCATTTTTATAATCCCCATCATCATAATAGGATTGATAAATTATTTCGGCTGCATCTGCACATATTCCAGGAGCCGTTAACAATTTTCCGATCTCATACGATTGCAACCCATATTCAACGCCTTTCTTAGGATCTTTTTGTTTTAATGCAACTTTCCCCAATCCCGAATAACACAAGGCCAGGTTATATTGATCTCCGGTTATTTTATCATATTCCATTGCACGTTTTAAATAGTTCAGCGCTTCCTCCGGGCGATTTTGCTCTACCAATAAATCGCCTGTAGAATACAAAAAATCCACAATCCGAGAGGTGTCCTTTATGGCTTGTGCTATTTTTAATCCCTGAC
>C688J18823_10000040_pt1 | contig 67932 bp, 63 predicted proteins | sample HopSoiMetagenom1_FD_18823 | JGI IMG/M metagenome (IMG submission 18823)
CCAGCTCGCTCTTGGCCGCCTCGAGCTGCTCGCGGAGCGCTTCGGCCTCGGGTGCCGGCGGGGCCGCCGGCGGCGGTGGCGCAGCGACGGGAGCGGGGCGGCTGGCGGCATCGCGCAGGCGCGTCTGCGCGGTGGCCAGCTCGGTGCGGGCCTGGGCCTCGGCGGCGCGGGCGGTCTGCAGCTCGCGCCGCGCGGCGGTCTCGGCAGCATGGGCCTCTTCGGTGAGCTTGCGCGCGTGCGCCAGATCTTCCTCCAACTCGGCCTCGCGCGCCCCGCGGGACTGTGCCTTGCCGCCGCGCGCGTCCTGCGCCTTCTTGCGCGAGTCCTGCAGCTTCTCGCGGGTCTCCTGGAGCTGGGCGGAGCGGGCTTTCAGCTCCTCCTGCTGTTTGCGCAGCTCGCCGCGGGCGGACTCGGCCTCCTTGCGCGCGGCTTCGATCTCGCCGCGCAGCGCCTTGACCGCCTCGGCAGCGGACTGGCCCTGGAAGAAGAACACCACGGCCAGTACCACGGCAATGACGGCGACGATGAAGGCAATTCCGGCCATGCGGCTCTCCAGGAAGGGGCGCGCAGACTAGCGAAAAACGCGGGGCGGATCGAGCGAAACCGGGACGGGCGGCCGCCTAAATGGTTGGCGTTGGACCCTTCAGCTCGGCGAAGACCGCTTCCTCCACGCCCTTGCGGTGCTCCTTGCCGGGGTGGAAGCTGTAGCGCGGTCCCACGAATCTCACCCCCGCGGCGCCGTGATCGCGCACCTCGTCCAGCTTGACCGCCACCAGCGCACAGGGAAACGGGGCCGACTGCATCTGCTCCTTCTCCACCAGGGCGGTGCCGCGCAGCCCGTAGCAGAGATCGTCCCCCAACACCTCTACCGCGATGCGCCCGTTGGCGCGGAGGGCCTTCAGGGCGCGGCTGCGCGTGTCCACCGCGATGGTGACGGTCTCCGGATTGCGCGCCACCACCCAGGTCATCAGCGTGGTCTGCGGAAGCCCCTGCTCGTCCACGGTGGCGATGACGCAGGTCTGGCCGCCCAGCAGGAACTGCACCAGGTGCGGCGGCATCTCGGCGGGAGGCCTGGACATGATGACGCACCCGCTAGGGGCAGGCGGAGATGCCGGCGCCGCGGACCCGAGCCCTGAAGACGGCGCAGGCCTGGTCGCGCTCGGCGCCCTCCAGCTGCGCGGCCACCAGCGAGAGCACCGTGGCGGCGTCGTCGGGGCCGCCGTTCACCGCCCGCGCCGCGGCGAGCGCCGCCCGGGATGCGGAGGTGAGATCGCCGCTGGCGTCGGCCCAGGCCCAGAGCGCAGCGGCGAGCACCGCGGAAGGCGGCGCATCCGCCGCCAGCGGACGGGAAAGATCCAGGAGCCCGGTCGGATCGCCGCCCGATTCGGATGCTGCCAGGTAGCCGGGGTCGGCCGCCGCGGCCGACCCGAGGAAGAGCGCAATTCCTTCGGCCTGCTGGGGATGGGAGGCGGAGATGGAGCGGAGCTGGCGCAGCGACATCTCCCGGGCCACCGCGCCTGGATTGAGCGCTGCGGGGACGCGCGCGCCCTGCGGGCCTTCGCCCAGGCTATAACTATCGGAGGCGGCGTCGTAGCGGAGGCCGGGCGCCGCGTCGCCGCCCACCAGCACCGGCGCGGGCGAGAGGGCCTCGGCGCCGGCGGCGATGAGAAACTGCCGCGCGCGGTCCATTGCGGCGTACTGTCCGAGGATGGACACGCAGGGCAGCGTGCGCGCCACCAGCGCGCCGTTGACCTTGCGCCGCAGCGCGCAATCCGGGGACCGGGCCGTCTCCAGGGAGGTCCCGACGACCATCACCGCCGCAGGACCGCGCACAGCGGCGAAATCGGCCCCGGGAAGCTCCACTTCCTGTCCCAGGAGCGCGCCCGAAATACGGTCCACGCCCATTACCGCCACGCGGTCAGGCGAGGCCGAGCCTCCACAGGCCGCCGCGAGGGCGAGGATGGGCAGAAGCCGCCGCATGGGAGCTACAATGTAGATCGATGCGGCTCTCCATCGCTACTAAAGTCTTTCTCGGTTTTCTCGCCGTGCTCATTTGTGGCGCGGCGGTCTCTTTGTACGGTGTTGCACGGTTGCGCCGCATCGGCGAAGGCCTCTCCCTGCTTTCGCGTCCTTACATGCCCCTCACCCGGGCCGTCTCCAATCTGGAAGCCTTCCAGAAGGAGAGGGAGCGCAGCACCGACCGGCTGCTGGACGAGGCCAATCCCCAGACCCGCGCGGGGCTGATCGCGCTGGACCGCACATATTTCGCGCGCGTCGTGGGCGAACGGTTGGCCTATGCGCAGCAGTTGGTGGCCTCGGCCCAGCAGACCGCCACCGACCGCGACGCGCTGGACCGCATCGCGGGGCGCCTCGCGGCGGTCGGGGCGCGGGTGGCCGACGAGGAGAAAGCGTCGGCGGCGCTGACGGCCCAGCTGGAGAAGCTGCCCGGCCCCGCATCGGACGATCCCGCCCTCACCGATCCCATCGCGCGGCTCAGGACCGCCCAGCGGCGGGTGGATCACGAAGTGCGCGCGCTCTCGCAGGCGCTGCAGGACCAGATGAACCAGGGGGTGGAGGAAGCGGAGAAGCAGGAGCGCGCCGCGCGCTGGGCGGTGCTGGGGCTCTCCGCCTTTGCGCTCCTCGTCGGGCTGCTGATCACCTGGCTGGCGCAGCGGGCGCTGCGGCCCATCCGCACGCTGACCGAGGCCGCCCAGCGGCTGGGCCGCGGCAGCCCCGAGTCGGTGGCAGTGCCGGAGGAAGGGGGCGACGAGCTGGCGGTGCTGGCGCGGGAGTTCAACGCCATGGCGCAGCGGCTGGCGGCGCGCGAGCGGGAGCTGCGTGCACAGGGAGAAGCGCTGGTGCGGTCGGAGCGGCTGGCCGCCATCGGCCGCATCGCGGCGCAGATCACCCACGAGATCCGCAACCCGCTCTCCTCCATCTCGCTCAACGCCGAGGAGCTGGGCGAGCGCGCTCCTCAAGCAAGGGAGCTGTGCGACGCCATCGTCCGCGAGGTGGACCGCCTCGCCGCCATCACCGAGGAGTACCTGCGCTTCGCGCGCCTGCCCAAGCCGCAGCTCCAGCGCGCCGACCTCAACGAGACGATCGGCGATCTGCTCGATTTCGTGCGGCCGGAGCTGGACGCGGGCGGCGTGCAACTCTCGTTGTCGCTTTCCCCGCTCTTGCCGCGCGTGCACGCCGACGTGGCTCAGCTGCGGCAGCTGCTGCTCAACCTGGTGCGCAACGCCCGCGAGGCGATGCCGCAGGGCGGCTCGCTGCGAGTGGTCACCCGCGGCGGCGAGGGCTGCGTCGAGGTGGAGGTGCGCGACACCGGCCCCGGCATTCCCCGCGAGCGCATGGCGCGCATCTTCGACCCCTTCTTCACCACCAAGGAGCGCGGGACCGGCCTGGGCCTGGCCATGGCGCAGGAGATCGCGCAGGAGCACGGCGGCCAGCTCCGCTGCGAGAGCGCCCCGGGCGCAGGCACCTCCTTCACCCTGCGCCTGCCCGTCGCTGCCCTGCACGAGCAGGCGAGCGCTCAGGCGATTGCGACCGCCTAGGCCGTCCACTATCCTCCGCCGCCCTCGATGACCGAACCCGTCCACAAGTCCACCCTGCCCAACGGCCTGCGCGTCGTCACGGTGGAGCTGCCCCACCTGCACACCGGCATGATCGCGGCCTACGTACGTGCCGGCTCGCGTCACGAGGAGCCCGCCCAGAACGGCGTCTCCCACTTCCTCGAGCACCTCTTCTTCCGCGGCAGCGAAGGCCACCCCGACGGACGCGCCATGAACGCGCTGGTGGAGGACTGCGGCGGCTCGCTCAACGGCGTCACCACGCGCGACCACGGCTACTACTTCTCGCCGGTGCACCCCGACCGGCTGGAGGTGCCTGTCGCGGTGCTGGGCGACATGCTGGCCCGGCCGCTCTTCAAGGAGATCGAGCTCGAGCGCGAGGTAATCCTCGAGGAGATCCTCGACGAGGTGGACGAGAAGGGCCGCGACATCGACGTGGACAACCTCTCCAAGCAGGCGCTCTTTCCCGGCCATCCGCTGGGCATGAAGATCGCCGGCAGCAGCGAGAGCGTCCGCGCGCTGCGCGAGGCCGACCTGCGCGAGCAGCACGAGAAGGCATACGGCGCGCGGAACCTGGTCCTGGCCGCGGCAGGGGCGGTGAAGCACGCGCAGGTAATGGAGCTGGCGGAGAAGCACTTCGGCGGGATGCGACCCGGCGTGCTGCTGCGCGACACGCCGCTCGACGGCGCGCCGCGCGGGCCGCAGCTGGTGGCGGTGGACCACACCGAGTCGCAGATGGAGCTGCAGATCTGCTTCCGCGGGCCTCCCGAAGAGCACCCGGACTTCCCGGCGCTGCGCGTGATCAAGCGCGTGCTCGACGACGGCCTCGCCTCGCGGCTGCAGCTGAATCTGGTGGAGCGCAAGGCGCTGGCGTACTCGGTGGGGGCGGGCATGGACGGGTTCGCCGACTGCAGCACCTTCGAGGTGGGCTGCGCCTGCGCGCCGCGCAAGGCGCCCGCCGCCATGTCGGAGATGCTGCGCCTGCTGGCGGAGCTGCGCGAGACCGACCTGCCCGAGGACGAGCTCTCGCGCGCCAAGAAGAAGTCGCGCATCTGGCTGGAGTTCTCGCTCGACGCGCCGTCGGAGATGATCGGCTGGTTCGGCGGCGGGGAGCTGCTGCATCCGCCGGCCGAGTCGTTCCAGACCTGGCTCGCGCGCGTCGAACGGGTGAGCGCCGCCGACGTGCGGCGCGTGGCCTCGGCGCTGTTCCGGCCGGAGAATCTGGTGGCCTGCGCGGTGGGGCCGCTCTCGGGCGTGGAGAAGAAGGTGCGCGCCGCGGTGGAAGGGGAGCTGTGAGCGATCCGCTGGGCGGCCTGGAGCCGGAGAGCGGGCGGCCGCAGCACGACGAGGGCGCGCAGGAAGTGGCGCAGCGTCCGCGCCTCCCTCCCCGCCCCACCACCTGGGCCCTCTTGATCGCCATCGGCATCGCCTTCGCGGCGGAGCTCTGGGCCGGACACGATCTGGCCGGCGACAGCACCCTGGCGCTCTTCCGGCTGGGCGCGCTCTTCGGCCCTGCCGTTCGGGACGGGGACTGGTGGCGGATCGGCGCGTACGCCTTCCTGCACATCGGCTGGCTGCACATCCTCATGAACGGCTACGCGCTCTGGGTGCTGGCGCCGCAGCTGGAGCTCACGTTCGGCTCGAATCTCACCCTGGGCCTCTTCGCCGCCACCGCACTGGCAGGAGGCGCCGCCAGCACCGCCTGGTCCTTCTACAACGAGCAGGCGCGATTCGCCGCGGGCGCCTCGGGCGGGATCTTCGGCCTCTTTGGCGCCACCATCGGCCTCTACTTGCGCGTCCGCCATACGCTGCCGGAACCGGTGCGCCGGCGCATCTTCCGCGCCTTCGGCATCAACCTCCTGCTGAACCTGGCAATCGCCTTCAGCGCGCCGGTGGACAACGCCGCTCACCTGGGCGGCCTCATCTCAGGGGTGCTCCTTTCGCTGATCGCTCCCCTGCCCAACCTGCCCCGGCGCCCCTGGCATCTCTTCGCCCGCGGCCTGCTCATCGCCTCGGCGCTGACGCTCGCCGCCATGGAGGGCGCGGCGGTAGCGAGGGCGGTGAAGCCGAAACCGCGCACCCTGCAGGGCAACGGCGCCACGGCACAGGTCAGCGGCCTCGTGGTGCCGCTCGAACCCGGAATCGCGGCGCTTCCGGGCGTCGCGCAGGTCGGCATCGCGCGGCAAGCACAGCCCATCGCCATCGTCGAGGGCGAGGACGCGGTCCACATCGGCAGCAGGACCTGGCTGCGCAGGCGCCTGAAGCAAGAGAACGACACCGACTTCACGCAGCTGGTGGCGGCGGACGGCCAAGGGCGGCTGGTCATCGAGTTGTCCTGCCGCGACAGCTTCTGCCGCGGCGCGCGCGGCGACGCGCTGCTGGAGCCCACCGCCCGCACAATCCATTGAGTTTTCGCGGCCCGGCATCGGAGCGCGTGGTAGATTGATCGCATGCGCGAGTTCCTCTACCGGCTGGTCCAGCGCCTCCACGAGGAGGCCCGGCCGCTCTCGCGCAACAAGCACTTCCATGCCTTCACCGGCGAGTCGGGGCGCGCTCTGCGCATCGATCGGCACCTGCGCGACCTGGAGGTCCACCTCGAGGCGCTGCGCAGAAGGGGCGAGCGTCCCCGCGTGCGCGCGCTGCCCGGCGGTGGCGTGCAGCTCGTCCTCAAGCATCCCACCCTGGGTGTGGTGCGCACCGCCTCTCTCTGCGCCGAAGAGGCTTTATTGCTCATGCGCCACCCTGCCGGCGCCTGGGCGCTGGGCGGGCTGGCGGACGTCGAGTCCCCGGCACAGCCAGCGGTCAAGCAGGGCTAGCGACCGGCCAGCCTGGTCGTCCCTCACGGCAATGAGGTGGGTGTCCGCCCCCTTGAATCAGGCGGAGGCGGGTCCCTATCCTCAAGCCTGATGCCCCCGAGATCGATCCGGGGCTCTGCAATGCAATTGTTCCAAGGCCCCGGCGCGGGAGCCGCTTGCGAAAGGCAGAACCGGAATGGCGACAGGTACCGTGAAGTGGTTCAACGACGCGAAGGGCTACGGCTTCATCACGCCGGATGGCGGCGGCAAGGACGTGTTCGTCCACCACACCGCCGTCCAGATGGAGGGATTCCGCAGCCTCGCGGAAGGTCAGAAGGTGGAGTACGAGGTCACCGAGGGCCCCAAGGGACCGCAGGCCGCGAACGTCCGGAAGGTCTGAGAACGCATCCGCTCAGCCGAACATCCATTTCAGCACTCCAGGGAACCGCCCGGCAGACTCGGGCGGTTTCGTCATTTCAGGTACCAGAGGAAGTTCAGGCGCACCCCGTAGACGCTGGAGACGTCATCGGCGAATCCGGGGCGGCTGGGGATCTGGTGCCAGTTGACGAAGAACTCGGGGCTCAGCGCGAACGACGGACTGAGCCGCGCGTCGTATGAAAGGCCTCCGCCGAGCGCCAGGCCGGTGGGCGACGAGTAGCCGGAATACGCTCCGTTGTCGTAATCGACACCGCCGACGCCGACGCCGAAGTTGACGCTGAGCCCGTTGCCCGCGCGATCTCCCATCAGCACCGTCTGCCCGCGGATGGTGAACATCCAGGAAGCGAAATCGGGGTACTGCGGGTAGCGGCCCGTGTCGCCGCTGAAATCCATGAAGAGCTGGAAGCGGTCGGAGAAGCCGTAGCCGAGGCGGAAGTCGCCGTCGAAGGCGCCCACCCGGCCCGCGCCGTTGCTGGACAGGTAAGCCGAGCCGCCGCCGAAGCCAAAGGAAAGCAGGAGGCCTTCGCGCGCCTGCATCTTGCGGCGCGGTACGTCCCAGGCTGCCTCCGCGGAGTCGCGCTGCCGGTACACCACCGGCTGGCGAGGCGGCGGCGCGGCGGCGTCTTCCAGCGCCGCGATGTCCAGTCCGAAGGCGAGCGAATTGAAGAACAGCTCGAAGGCGAAGGAGCCGGAGCTCGCCACCACGCTCGCCTGATCGTTGCTGCCGTGCCTCGCGGTGGCCCTGCCGTTCTCTTCCGCGCGCAGCGGCAGGGCCGCGGCGGACACCAGCGCGAGCGCTAGAGTTGCGGACCTCATCGTCTCCTCGACCCCGGACCTCGCCGTGCGGCCACGGCGTTTTATAACAGCCGCGCGCCCATGCGGCCGCCACCGGCGGCGAGCTGTCCACAGCCTGCCGCCACCTCCTGGCCTCCGGAGTAGCGGATGGCGAAGGGGATGTGCGCGGCGGCCAGCGCGTCGAGGAAGGCGGAGCGCGTCTCCCGCGACGAGCGTCGGAATCCGCCCGTCTGGCCGTTGACGTCGATCACGTCCACTTTCACCAGCGCTGGATCGAGCAGCCGGGCAAGCGCCTGCGCGTCCTCCGGGGCGTCGTTCACGCCGCCCAGCAACACGTATTCGACCAGCACGCGCGTGCGGCGCGCCCGGGCGTGGTCGTGCAGCGCGGCCACCAGCTCCGCGGTAGGATGCACGCGCTCGATGGGCATGAGCGGCAGCCGCTTGCGGGGAACCGCGTGCGTGAGCGAGACGGCGAGCCGGAACTTGTGGCCCTCGGCGGTGAAACGGCGGATCTGCGGCACGATGCCGGCGGTGGAGATGGTGATGGATTTCCCGTCGATGCTGCCGCCGCAAGGATGGCTGAGGATGCGGGCGGCGCGGATCACCTCCTCGTAGTTGAGGAACGGCTCGCCCATCCCCATGAAGACGACGCCGCGCACGGGCCGATCCGCCCCGCCGCGCACCGCCAGGACTTGACGCACGATCTCGGAGGCATCGAGGTTGCGCCGGAAGCCGAGCTCCCCGGTGGCGCAGAAGGCGCAGGCCAGCGCGCAGCCCACCTGCGAGGAGACGCAGACGATGTACTTCTTCTCCTTGCCGGCGTACGCGCGCGTGTCCGCCCCTGGCGCCTCGCAGGGCACCGGAATGCGCACGGCCTCGACGCGCGCGCCGTCGTGCAGCTCGAAGAGGTACTTCACGAACCCGTCGGGCGCTTCTTCGCGCTGGACGACGCGCAGCGGCTCGGCGGTGGAGTTCGACTCGATCTCCCGCAAGAGCTGCTTGCGCACGCCGCGGATGCCGGCGAGGTCGCGCTCGCCTCGCTTCACGGCGGCGGCGAGCAGCTTGCGAGCGACCTCGTCGCTGACGCCGAACAGGCAAGCGCCCTCGTGCGGGAGCATCCCGCAGCGGTTCGGCAGCTCGATCATCCCTTCATTCTACGGGCAGATCGGCGCGGGCGCGACCGTGGCGCCGCTGTTGATGCTGCTCGCGTTGCCGGTGACGTTGGCGCCCGCCTGCGTGAAGAAGTCGACACCGGCCCGGACGTCCGCTGCGTTCGTCGACGGTGGTGCGTGATCCCACTTGTTGCTGCTCGCCGTGACCGCGACGGTGGCGACGATCCACATGTCTGCCTGGGTGTTGCAGGAAAAGACGTTGTTCCCGACGCTTCCCACGGGACCGCCGCCGAAGTCAGCGCCGGGCCCGTCGAACTCGATTCCAAACGTGTTTCCGGTGAAGGTGTTGTTCTCGCCCTTCCCTCCGCCCGCTCCGAGGCGATAGAGGATGCCTTCCCCCACGTTGTTGACGAACGCGTTCAGCAGGATGAGGTGATTGCCGGCGTTCGTCGCCTCGATCGCGAAGCCCCCGTTCCCGGTAAAGGTGTTGTTGCGGATGGTGAGGCCCGCACTGTTGGCCAGGATCCCGTCGCCCGCGGACCCGATCAAGAAACCCGCGACCGTGGCCCCGGCGCCCGGATTGATCGTCCCGCCGATCCGCGTCGGCGAGCCGGCTGCGTTCCCCCTGTTTGGTTCGTCGCCGACCAGGATCACGCCCGCAGCGGGATGGAGAGGGAATGTCTCTCCCCCCGCGGCGTCGTAGGTGCCGGGCCTCACCAGGACCGTGTTCCCGCTGGTCGCGACGCTCAACGCTTTGGTGATAGTCCGGAACGGGCTGGCGGCGGAGGTGCCCGAGTTGGCGTTGTTGCCGGTGGTGCTCACGAACCAGTGCCGGATGTTGCAGACGCAGAGCGTGCCTGCGGTCGCATCGGCCACGCCTGAGCAGCCGCCGAAGAACTGCTTGGGTGCGATGGAGTTGTATCCGCAAGCGGACCATGTGCAGGTGTTGCCGTCCGGGTCGACGCCATTGGCAACGCCGTTGCCGGCGCAGACGCGCATCGGCTGGCCCACTGCGCAGGACAGCGACTGGGCAAGGCCACGAGTGGCGAAGCAGTTGTTGGTGTTGCAGCCGGCGGGCCCGCAGGAACCGGCGCTGCTGAAGTTCAGGGGGTCGTCGGTCCAGTAGTGATGCGTCGGCGCGACCCCGCCGAAATTCGCCACCCACTCCTCGGCGGTTGCAGCGCGGCAACCCGGCGCGCAGAGGTTGGCCCGGTTCGCGAACGTCACCTTGCCACCACAGCCCTGCATGAGCGCCGAGAAGGCCTGCAACGGTGGCGTCGTCACCGTTGCGCACAGCGAGGAGCGGTTGGACACGAACCCGAGAGCGGCGGAACACCCTGAGACGTTGCCCTCGACGTCCTGCGCCTGCGCGAAGTAGTTGGTCGTCGCCCCTCCCGAGTACGGAACGGAGAAGCCGGGCGCCTGGAAATCCGCGGAGGTCCCCGACGCCAATGCTCCAGCCGGGAAGGCGGCGCCGCCGCACGTGGGGTCACCGGCGAAGAGGAAGACGGTGTGGGGGTGCGAGGGGTCCACCGTGCCGGAGACATTGATCGTCTGCGCCCAGGTGTTGCTGGGGCTCGCCGGATTGGTGGCGACGATCTCCGGCGCCGCGACGGACTGGAAGTTCGTGAAGACGAACGGGCCCGAACAGCCAGTTGCGTTCCCTGCGGCGTCCTGCGCCCTGACGAAATACTTGGACACGGCGTTGGGCGCGAGCGGAATGGTGATGCCGGCGGTCGCATCGTTGAACGTCGCGCCGTCGGCGGATCCCACGTTGCCGGCAGGAAATCCGGCACCGCCACACGTATCGTCGTCCTTGAACGCATAGACCGTGGTCGCCGACGGACCGGTGCTCGCGCCGAACCCCGAGATGAGGATGGCGGCCGCCGTGGTGTTGTTCGGCGGCGGCGGATTGGAGGCGCTGATGGTGGGCTGCGACTCGGCGCGGTCGTTGACGTAGGTGAATGCGACCGAGCAAGGCGAGACGTTCCCCAGTGAGTCGACCGACATGGCGAAATACGAGGTGGCGGCGTCGGGAACCACCGGGAGCGCGATGCCCGGTTCGACCAGCGTGGCGGCGCTGCCAGAGGCGAGGGCCCCCCCGACGTCGCCGCCGTTGCAGGTCGGCTCGGTGAACACGTAGACGGTCGAGGGCGCGACGGCGGGACCCACGTCCGCCGTTCCCTTGAGCAGGAAGGTGGCGTCGAGCGTGTTGTTCGGCGATGCCGGCGTGGTCGTGGTGAGAGCCGGCGTCCTTTCGTGATTGTCGACCAGGAACGCCCGCGTCGCCCCCCCGCCGCTCTGACCCTTCGCCGAGGTGCCGGTCGCGTTCAGGGTCACGTTGCCGTCGGCGATGGTGGAAGTGTCGACTGGAATGTCCACTTGGACCGGCCCACCGGCGCCGAGTCCACCGGACGGCGCGGTGAAGGTGCCTACTTCGAGAGTGCCCGCAAGCAGCCTGACCGTCTGTACCCCGTCGGGATGCGAGACGGCCACGCGAAAGGTCTGGGCGCCTTTCATGGCGCTGCCCTCCGAGGGCGTAACCCAGCTCACCTGGACGACGGCTTCGCCGCTCTGGCACTTGCCGCTTGAGCCGCAGTGGACCCGGTCGGGCAGTTGCTGTCCGACGCGCAGGAGATGGTGTTGTCGAAGTTCTTCGAGCACGCGGCAGCAAGCAGCACGGCCGCGGCCGCGGCGACGAGACGCTGGGACATCATTTTCCCCCTCAGAACGCCAGGAAGAGCACGGCGGAGGTGGCGGCGGCGACGGCGCCTACCCCCAGCAATACCGCGCTGGTCTTGTGGTTGGAATTGGATTGCGAGATCAGGCTGTCCGCCTCGGCGCGCGTGTGGCCGCCATTCTGAAGGTCGCTGTCGGTGCCCGAGGCCTTGAGGGTGAACAGGGCCCCGCCGCCCAGCAGCGCGACCGCGGCGCCTCCGGCAATCCAGGCTGCCGTGTGGGACGAGCCCGACTGCGCGGTGGTGCTGCCGGTCTTCGAGGAGCCCGGCGCGGGCGTGACCGCCACGGCGGGAACCGCCTTGGCGGGCGTCTGCGCAGCGGGAGTGGCCATCGCCACCTTGGGCGGTTCTGTAGCCTTGGCCGGCTGGTTCTGCGCGGCCGCCGTGGGAGCCGATGTCCCGGGAGCGGAAAGCGGCTTGGCCGCCGCCGCATCAACCGCAGCCGCCTTCTCCGGGGCGCGCGCCATCTTCTTGATGGGGAGCGATGCCTCGGCGGCGGTGGAGCCCATCGGCTCCTTCACGCCGGTGGGTGGGCCGTTCTTGGCCTTCTTCTCCTTGGCCAGCAGCTCGTCCATCTCCTTGATGGACTGCTCGATGGTGGCCCGGTTCTTCACCTCGGGCGCTTCACGCAGGTAGGACTTGTAGAAGCTGCGGGCCTTGTCGTACATGCCGGCCTGCCGGTACGACTGCGCGATGTTGAAGAGCAGCGCCGGGAGCGGCTTGAGGCGGTAGACGATGATGTACTCCTCGGCGGCGTCCTTGTACTCGCCGAGGTCGTAGTGCACCTTCGCCTTTGCCACGTGCTGGCGCGCGTCTTCCAGGGCCTCCTTGTCCTTGCCTGAAGCTTCCTGCGCGCGAACCCCGTTGCCGGCGAGCGCGATGCACGCCAGTGCAGCCATCCAAAAACGCATGTGGTCTGTCCCCCTGGAGCTTTCCTAGAATTCCACCGGTACGGTGTCGTCCTTCGATTCTGTGCTGGCGGGTTTCGCCTTGCGGTCGGCCTTGCCGCGGACCACGCGCGCCGGCGTGGCCGCCCTGGGCTCCGCCGTCAGCTGCGCGTTCACGACCTGCGGTCCGTCGGCGATCACGTCGGTGGCGTAGGCCAGGTAGTCTCTTCTGGAATACGCGAAGTGCACCTTGACGTTGCGCGGAACCGAAAGGTCGAAGGGCGTGACCGCCGTCTTGGAGCCATCCTTCCAGGTGGCCTCCACGTTGGCGCCCAGCGGCTCGGAAACCACGGAGAGAAACACCTTCTCCTCTGCGCGCTGCTGCTTGTGCTCCGCGTCGACGCGCTGGGCGACCTTCTGCGCTTCCTGCGCCACCCGCTCGGCGGCGAGGCGCGCGGCCTGCTCGACCTCGCGGCGGCTCTCGTCGTTGTGCCGCCAGAGGAGCAGGCCGAGCCCGGCCATCGCCACCAGCGCGCCGGCGCCCAGGCCCAGGAAGAGCCCGCCGCGCGCCCTCGCCGGCGCAGGAGGCGGCGGCGTGAAGGTGGTGGGCTGCGGCGCGGGCGTGCTGGGCCGCGGCGCCGCCATGCTCGATCGCAGCGCCGCGCCGGTGTTGCGCTGCGGCCGGGGCGTCTGCAGCACCGGCGTACGCCGCTGCTGCGGCGGCCGGGGCGTGCGCGAGACGCCGGGGGTGGATTTGGTCTTGGTTCCGCCCGCCGCGGCGATCTCCGCTGGGTCCGCCGCCGGCAGGTCGCGGGTGATGGCCAGCTTCTCCATCACCGCGGCGATGGCGTCGTGGACCGCGCGCATCGACTGGTAGCGATCCTCCTGCTTCTTCTCCAGGCACTTGAGGATGACCGCCTCGAACTCCTCGGGAAGCTCGGGCGCCAGATCCCTCGGCCGCGGCGGAGGGAGCTGCAGGTGGCCGATCAGCACCTCGCCGAAGCTGGTGCCGGGAAAGGGCAACCGCCCCGTGGCCATCTGGAACGACATGCAGCCCAGCGAGTAGATGTCGCTGCGGCCGTCGATCTTGCTGGTCATGCCGCCGGCCTGCTCCGGCGACATGTACGCCGGCGTGCCCATCACCATGCCGGTCTGGGTCTTGCCGGTGCTCTGGCCGGTCTCGTCGGTGAGCTTGGCGATGCCGAAGTCCACCACCTTGACGAAGTTCTTCTTGCCCTTGTGGACGGTGAGATAGACGTTGTCGGGCTTGAGGTCGCGGTGGACGATGCCGTTGTCGTGGGCGGCCTGCAGCGCCTCGCAGACTTGCAGCAGGATCGGTCCCGAGGCCGAGAGCGGCATGGGCGCGTCCGGGTTGATCAAGTCTTGAAGGGCCTTCCCGTGCAGGAACTCCATGATGAAGTAATGCCGGTTGTCCTCGGTGACGTTGAGGTCGAGGATCTTGAGGATGTTGTCGTGGCCAATGACGTTGACGGCCCGCGCCTCGTTGAAGAAGCGGTCGACGATCTTCCGGTCGGTCGAGAACTGCGGGTGGAGGAACTTGATCGCGACCCGCGAGCCGATCACCGGGTGCTCGGCCATGTAGACCGCGCCCATGCCGCCCTTGCCCAGCACCCTGACGATGTCGTAGCTGCCGATGCTGCGGCCGATCAGCTCGTCGTCGTCGGACAGCACGGTCAGATCCAGCCCGTCCTCGGGGCAGTGGAGGATCTCGTCTTCGTACTGGGTGTGACACTCAGGGCAGGTGCGGGACACTGTCCCTCCACAGCGGACGGCGTCCCACAGTTGACGATCTGCCCAAGGGTACTGTCAAGCGCCAGCCTGGCCGGCCGCCCTGGAAACTTCGCGCGCTACTTCAGGGCGTCCTCGATGTCGATCAGGCCGTCCTTGGAAGGCGCCTGCCGCTTCCGCTTCTCCGGCCGGGGCTTGTGCTCCACCACTTCGGCGGGGGCCTGCTTGAGCACCGCGTGCACGTTCTGCGCCTGGTCGGCGATCACGTCCATCGCGTAACTCACGTATCCCGCCTTGCTGAACTCGAAGTGCACCTTGCTGTTGCGGGGGACCTCGAAGCCCAGGGGGGCCATGCCCTTCTTCTCGCCGCCGTCCTTCCAGGTGGCCAGCACCCGGGCCTCCGACGGCTCGGCGACCACCGAGAGGAACACCGGGGAGCTGTCCTCCTCCTGCGCCGCCGCCGCCAGCCGGGCGGCCTTCACCGAGGCATCCTTCGCCGCGAGATCGCCCTTCTTCTCGGCGCTGCGCACAAGGACGAACGCCACCGCGGCGATGGCTACCACCGCGCCCGCGGCGAGGCCCAGGTACAGCCCGGTACGATGCTGCACGGGCGCAGGGGGTGAGCTGGGTGGGCGGCTGCGAGCGCCGCGCGCCGCCCGGCTGCGAGCCGCGCACCGCCGGATTCGACGAGCGCCCAGAGGCCCTGGCGCCCGCGTTCGGATTGGAGACGCGGTTGTTGGCGGTGGCGCGCCCCGGCGTGCGCATGCCAGGCGTGGAAGGCGGTCTCGGCTCCAGGGGCGGAAGCTCGGGATCGCTCTCGTCGGCGTGGGGCAGATCCTTGGAGATGCCCAGCTGATCCATGCACGCCTCGAGGGCCTGCCTCAGCTCCTTCATCGACTGGTAGCGGTCTTCCTGCCGCTTGGCCAGGCACTTGAGGACGATGGCCTCGTAGGCTTCCGGAATCTCCGGCTTGAGCGAGCGCGGCGCAGGGGGCTGCAATTGGAGGTGTCCGATCAGCACCTCGCCGAAGTTCGAGCCGGGGAACGGCAGCCTCCCGGTGGCGAGCTGGAACATCATCACGCCCAGCGAGTAGACGTCGCTGCGGCCGTCGATCTTGTTGCCAGCGCCCGAGCCCTGCTCCGGGCTCATGTACGCCGGCGTGCCCATCACCATGCCGGTCTGCGTCTTGCCGGTGGAGATGCCCTGATCGTCGGTGACGCGGGCGATCCCGAAGTCCACCACCTTCACGAAGTTCTTCTTCCCCTTCATCGTGATCAGGTAGACGTTGTCCGGCTTCAGATCGCGATGGACGATGCCCTTGCGGTGCGCGGCCTCGAGCGCGTCGCAGACCTGCACCACGATGGGCCCGGCCACCTCCAGCGGGATGGCGACGTTGTGGCGGAGCAGCGCCTGCAGCGGCCGCCCGTGCAGGAACTCCATCACGAAGTAGTGGCGATTGTCGTCGGTGACGTTGAGGTCGAGGATCTTGAGGATGTTGTCGTGCCCGATGACGTTGACCGCGCGCGCCTCGTTGTAGAAGCGGTCGATGATCTTGTCGTCGTTGGCGTACTGCGGGTGGAGGAACTTGATCGCCACCCGGCTGCCGATGCCCGGATGCACGCCCAGATAGACCGCGCCCATTCCGCCCTTGCCCAGCTGCCGATCCACCCGGTAGCTACCGATGCTGCGGCCGATCAGGTCGTCGACCGGCGGCAGGTCGGAGAGACCCCGGCCGTCCTCGGGACAGTGGAGGACCTCGTCGTCGTACGTGTTGTGGCAGTCGGGACAAGTGCGGGACACGGACGCCGAGTTGAAACCTCTGCCGGAGGTGGTGTCAAGCGGGCCCCCGCTTTGCGGGTTAGACTGGCGCCGCGATGCGGTTCGCCAAGCTGCACGGACTGGGAAACGATTTTCTGCTGCTCGATCTGCGCAAGGGCGGCGAGCCGCTGCCAGCCCGCCGCGCGCTGGAGTTGTGCCACCGGCACCTGGGCGTNGGGGGCGACGGCGTGCTGACGCTGCTGCCCGGGGACCGCATGCTGGTGCAGAACTCGGACGGCTCGGTGCCCGAGATGTGCGGCAACGGCGCGCGCTGCGCGGCGTTGTGGATCGCCACCGAAGGCTGCACCCGGCCGGCCGAGGCGAGCGTAAATCTCATGACCGACGCGGGGCCGAGGCCGTGCGCCGTGCACGCGCCCGAAAAGCGGCGCGGACTGGTGGACGTGGACATGGGCGTGGCGCAGCTTTCTCCGGCGCGCGCGATCGGCGCGTGGGAAGGCGTGCCGGTCTCGATGGGGAATCCGCACCGGGTGATCTTCGTCGGCAGCGAGGCACGCCGGCTCGCGCTGGAGTCGGGGGAGGCGCTCTCGGTGAAGGAGAACGCCAACATCGAGTTCGTGGAGCGGCGCGGGCCCAACCGGTACGCGGCCACGGTGTGGGAGCGTGGCGCGGGGTTGACGCAGGCGTGCGGGACGGGCGCGTGCGCGGTGGCGGCGGCAGCGGTGGAGCGCGGGGAGGCGAAGCGCCACGAGGAGATCGTGGTGGAGCTGCCGGGCGGATCGCTGACCATCCGGGTCGACGAGAGAAACCGCGTCCGCATGACCGGGCCAGCGGAGCTGGTGTTCGTAGGAGAGGTGCCGGCCTAGCCCTGGGGGTGTAACCCACCGCGGCGCGAGGTGTACGGGGTGTACACCTGGTACACAAGAGCCGGCGCGGGCGCAGCTCCAGGGCCGTTCCGCGGTGGGTCAATTCCCAGATCAGTGCTTGGCGGCGTCCTTGAGGGTGCCTTGCACGCTCTCCAGCTTGCCGGAGAGCGCCGTCGCCTCGTGGGCGTGCGCGCCGTTGCCCTGCCGCACCGCCTCCAGTTTGCGCCGCGCCGCTTCGATGGACTGGGTGGCGTTGGCGATGTCGGTCTGCGCGTCGTCCCAGGCGAGGTCGGCCTTCATGCTGGAGAGGTCGGCGATCTGCGCGCCGGTGAGGCCGGGCAACGCGCTGGCGCGGTCCACCAGCGCGGCGGCGGTGCGCGTATCGCCCTTCTTGCCCGTGTCCTTGGCCCAGGCCGAGAGCGTGTCGAAGAGCCAGCGATCGAGCGAGTTCTGGTCGTCGAACTCCATCTCGCCCGGCGGCTTGACGCCAGGCGGCAGCGGCAGCGCTCCGTACGTCTTGTCGCCGGCCGCCGCGGTGCCCATGGGGAAGAACCTGCCCTTCTCGATCACCAGCTGGCCGCCCTGCGCGGTGACGCGGTAGTGGTGCTCGTTGCGCTCCGATGCCAGCCACCAGACCGTGGCCAGGAGCATCGCGATCACCAGCCAAAGGACCAGCCGGGCGAAGCCTCCACCACCTCGCGGGCGCTCGGCGTCAGCCATTGCGGAGCACTCCGATGAAGGGGACGTTGCGGTACTTCTCGCCGGCGTCGAGCCCGTAGCCCACCACGAAGCGATCCTCGATTTGGAAGCCGAGATAGTCGATGGGGATGCGCGTCCGCGCCCGCGCCGGCTTGTGCAGGAGCGTGCAGAGCTTCACCGAGGCGGGGTGCCGGGTGGCAAGGTTGTCGAGGAGGTAGCGCATGGTCAGGCCGGTGTCGACGATGTCCTCGACGATGAGGACGTGCTTGTCCTCGATGGGCTTGGAGAGGTCGCTGGTGATCTTCACCACCCCGCTGGACTCGGTGGCCTCTCCGTAGCTCGAGAGGCCGATGAAGTCGACGCTCAGAGGCAGGTCGATGGCCCGCGCCAGGTCGGAGATGAAGATGTACGACCCTTTCAACACCCCGAGCAGCACCAGGTCCTTTCCCGCGTAGTCCCGCTCGATCTGCGCGCCCAACTCCGTCACGCGCGCCGCGAGTTTCTCCTTCGAGATCATCTGGTCCAGATCTGCCGCGAGCTTCAAGTCATGCTCCTTCTTTGGACGTTACACATAAGCGTTGTTCATGATTTCGCCGAAGCCGCCTCCGCCCGGGACGATGTACTGCTTGTCGTCGAGGCCGCGCTCGCGGTCCCAATGGGTGCCCGGCACGGTGTCGAAGATGTCCTCGGGGGAAAGTCCCCGGTCGAGCCGGAGCGCGTAGACGGTCACCTCCGGGTGCGTGGTGGTGACGTTCCTGAGGTACTCCGGCGTGACGATCAGGTTGGCGGCGATGATCTTGCGCGGCTTTCCCACCACGTCCTTCTTGTAGGCGTCGATGGCGGTGCACATGCTGCCGCCGGTGGCGCCCATCGGATCGGGGAAGAGCAGGATGGCGTCGTCTACGTCGCCGCCGATCTTGCTGCCGGAGATGCGCGCGCCGATCACGCGCGACGCCTCGTCCAGCACCCGCGCCATCACGAAGTGGTCCTGGCGCACCACCCTCGGGTCGAGCAGCGTGTTGAGGAAGTCGTAGGTGATCTGCGAGGGTAGCGTGCCGGCGCGGGCGATGTTGACGGTGACCGCGCGCACTTCGGGGTCGATGGTCTCGCCGTGGAAGACGGCGTTGGGGGTGGAGTCGATCATCCGCGTAGCGGTGGCGGTGTTGCGGCGCGGGAACTCGGCGTTCACGATCACCCGGAGGATGTCGCGGTAGAGCACCGCCACCAGCGTGTTGATCTCCGGCTGGTAGGTTCCCTTGGCGCAGAGCCGCGCCAGCTGCGTGAGCGCGAGCGGGTCGGCGAGGATGTGCACGCTCTGGCCGTAGCGGTGCTCCATCTGCGGCGGCCGGAAGGCGATCCTGTCGTAGGCGTGGTCGCGCATGTGATCACCTCAGGAAGGGCAGCAATTCCTGCTGCGGCGGCGTGGTGGCGGGGCGCGGCTCGGGCGAGAAGTCCTTCCTGCAGCGCGGCTCGTAGGCGTCCAGCGCGCCCACGTGGACGCGCGCCTCGATCGCCTGTTCCGCGCTCCGCGCTCCGCCCGTCGCGGGCGAAGCCCGCTCCTCCGGGCGATTGATCCGCTGGCTGCGGCCGGCGGGCGCGCCGCACACCACGCAGATGGCCAGCTCCTTGGTGATGTACTCCGCCTCGGCGAGCAGCTGGGGCATGGGATCGAAGGGCTCTCCCCGGTAGTCCTGGTCCAGGCCGGCGACGATCACGCGCAAGCCCTGGTCGGCGAGGCCCCGGACGATGGGCACCACCTCGGCGCCGAGGAACTGCACCTCGTCGATGCCCACCACCTCCACGTCCAGGGCCAGCTTCTCGCGGATCTCCGCCGCGCGGTCGATGACGGTGGAGATCATCCGCTGCTGCGAATGGCTGACGACGAGATCCGGGTCGTACCGGCTGTCGATGCGCGGCTTGAAGACCTGCACCTTGCGCTTGGCGATCACCGCGCGCTTGACGCGGCGGATCAACTCCTCCGTCTTGCCGGAGAACATCGGACCGCAGATCACTTCGATCTGCCCGCTCACCTGCCGGCGCTCTTTTTCTGCGGCAGGAAGCGCAGCCAGAGGTCGGCGTCGATGCCCTCCTTGCCCGGCCGCGCCTCGAAGAGCGCGTCGCGCAGATCGCCCGCCCGATCCGCGAACAGCCTCGCGCCCTGGCCGGCGACGCCGCCCTGCTCGCCGCCAGCGCGCTCGATGGAGCGGACGATGCCGGCGATGTCCAGCCAGATGTTCTCCTGCCCGGGGACCTCGAACCCGGCCACGCCGATGCGCTTGAACTCCTGTCCCAGCGTCGGTCCCGAGGGCATCAGCACGCGCGCCAGCACGCCCAGATCCTTCTCGGTGGGTGCCTTGGGCGACGGCGGTGCTGCCTTCTTCTTCTTCTTGCCGCGCGCAGGCGGCGGCTCCGCGGGCGGTTGGCCGCCCAGCGAAAGGAAGAGCACACCTTCCTTGATGGCCGCCTGGGCCCCGTCGCCGAGCCGGAACCAGCTGGCGCCGTTGACCTGGGCGCGGTCGGAGGCCGGCCGGGACTTCATCGCGCGGTCCAGCGCGGCCTGCACCGTCTGCGGGTCCTTGAGCTGCGCCGCCACCAGGAAGGCGGAGCGATCGAAGGAGCCCACCTGCTCGCCGAGGATCGCCTCGATGAGCGAGGCCGCGTCCAGGTACACGCCGATGCCCACGTTGCCGGAGAAGGAAGGGATCAGGTCCTTCTCCAGATCCAGCCCCGCCGTCTCCTGCACGCGGTCGCGCAGCCGCTGCGCGTCGGCGCCGGCAGTGCGGGTCAGCTCGCGCCAGAGCGCCTGCGGAGCCGCCGAGATGCGCAGGTAGGCGGCGGCGCCGGAGGGCAGCCGGGAGGCGAGATCGGGCGGTGGCAGGAGCGGCTTGAAGGCGGCGACCAGCTCGTCGCCCGCGAGGCTCCGCAACTGCGAGAACATGCGCACCTGGACCAGCTCGCGGTTGTCGGGCTTGGCGTAGACGGCGAAGGCCGAGGTGCTGAGCTCGTTGGACAGCCGCGCGTCGGCGCTGGCGTCGGGACGCGAGAAGAAGATGGCGTCGCCTTCGCCGATGTGGCGGCTGGCGGTCACGAAGCCGGGATTCGCCAACAGCCCCTTTTCGGGATTGGTGGAGACGACGCTGCGCAGGGCCAGCGCGGGATCGGTGGCGCCGGCGAGGCGCAGGTAGAGGTAGCCCGCGCGCTGCAGCACCCCGACCTTGTCGCCGGCAGCGTTCTCGCCCACCAGCATGGGCGCGCCGCTCGCGAGCTGGCTCTCGCGCAGCTGGAAGGGCCCACCGCCGTACCGGCCCACGCTGCGCGACGAGGTGAGCAGCCGCTTCGCCGCCTCCAATGCCTTGGCGTCGTCGTGGGTACCGACGGCGAAGACCAGCGCCTCGGGATCCTGCGGCACGGTGAAGAAGACCACGCCCTCGTCGGGATCGAAGCCGTTGGCGTCGGCGGCCTTGCTGTCGAGCACGTCGAAGCCGGCGGCTTCGCCGATGGTGGCAGCCACCTCGTCGAAGAACGCGCCCAACGAGAGCTTGGCCGCCACCCCGCGCTGGACGGCGAGCCGCTTCCAGGGCGTGGGCACCATCAAGGCCGCGCGGACGTCGGCGGGAACGGCCATCTGCACTGCGCGGCGCAACACGGTGACGTGGGTGCGCGCCGACCGCGTCTGCCCGTCCTTGTCCTTGATCGTCTCCACCACGGTGTAGACGCCGGCGCGGGGAAAGGCGTGGTCGACGCTGGCGCCCTGCTGGTCCGGCGTGCCGTCGCCGAACGACCAGAGGACCTGNGTGCCCTCCGGCACCTCTTGCGGCTCGCCGAATCGCAGGAAGAGTCCGGAGATGGTCGTTTGCGTACCGGTGGCAGAGGGGGCAACCCGCTTGACGCAAGCGGACATGAGCGCGACGAGGACGCAAGCGAGCAGGCGGGTTCTCATGACGCGGGGGATGTATCACAACCCGAGCAGGACGCAGGACGGACGATCCGCTCCCGCTGTTGACAGCCGCCTCGCGCACCGTTAGAGCTTTCAGAAAGTTTTGAAAGTTCAGCGGGAGCGGCATGTCGGCGGTTTCATCGGCAGGACTTCGGGAGCTTCACGAGGCGGCAGCGAGCCCGCTGGCGCGGCCCTCCGCGGCGCAGCTCCTGCCCGGCGCGCAGGCGGCGGAAGGCATTTCCCGCCTGGAGCGGCTGCTGCTTTCGGCCGCGCGCAAGGCGCCGCGCGAACTGACGGGCGCGGCGGTGGATCTGGTGAAGGCCGGCGGCAAGCGCGTGCGGCCCCTCCTCCTGTTGCTGGCGGCGCGCGCCGCGGCTCCCGGCAAGCGGTCGCGGGGCCGCGTCGCGCTGGCCCTGGTGGCGGAGATGGTGCATTCGGCCACCCTGCTCCACGACGACGTGATCGACGACGGCCTCACCCGGCGCGGCCTGCCTGCGCCGCGCGTGGCGTACGGCAACGGCGTCTCGGTGATCGCGGGCGACTGGCTCCTGGCCGCCTCGCTGGACCTGGCGCTCCGCGCCGGAGCGCCCGGCGCCATGGAGGCGCTGGTGCGGACGCTGCGCCAGTTGGTGGAAGGCGAGTCGCGACAGATCGCGCTCCGCGGGCGCACCGACTTCACTGCCGACGACGCGCTGCAGATCGCGCATCTCAAGACGGGCTCGCTGTTCGCCTTCTGCGGCGAGGCCGGCGCGCTGGCGGCGGGCGCCGCTCCGGACGTCGCTGCGGCCCTGCGCGACTTCGGGCTGCGCGCCGGATCGGCCTTCCAGATCGCCGACGACCTCCTCGACTTCGAATCCGACGCGGCCACGCTGGGCAAGGCGGTGCTCGCCGACGTCACCGAGGGCAAGCCGTCGCTGCCGCTGGCCATCGCGCTCAAGCGGCTGCCGCCCTTGCGCGAGGAGATGGCTGCCCTGCTCAAGCTCGAGCCGGAGATGCCCGAGGACGAGGTGCGGGGGCGCGTGCGAGCCTTCGCCGGCCGGCTCGCGCGCACCGGCGCGCTGGGCGCCGCGCGGCGCGTCGCCGAGAAGGAGCGCGACGCGGCGCTGGCGGCGCTCGAGCGGGTGCCCGAGAGCCCGACCCGCGAGCTGCTCGCGCAAGTGGCGCGGGCGCTGCTCTCCCGGAAGAATTGAACCATGGCCGCGGCGCCGACACCCCCGATGGAAGCGGCGTCCCGGGAGCAGGACCTGCTCCACGAGGTGGCCGACGCCGTCGGCGCGCTGATGGAGTTCTGGGGCTTCAAGCGCGTGATGGGCCGCGTCTGGACCCTGCTCTACCTGCGCGGGGACGCGCTCTCGGCGGCGGAGCTGTGCGACCAGCTCTCCATCTCCGCGGGGGCGGCCTCGATGGCCCTCGCCGAGCTGGAGCACTGGGCGGTGGTGCGCCGCATCCGGCGGCAGGGCGATCGGCGCGAGTACTTCGAGGCCGAGACCGACATCTGGAAGATGATCTCCCGGGTGCTGCGCGAGCGTGAGCTGCAGCAGATCGATCGCGCGCTGGAGGTCTTCGAGCGGGCGCGGGAGAAGCTGCGGGCGATGGCCAGCGGCGGCGACCGCAACCGGCTGGAGGAGATCGTGGAGCGCCTGGGCAAGCTCTCCGACCTGGCCCGCGTCGGCCGTGGCCTGCTCATGGCCATGGTCCAGCAGGGCCGCGTCGACCTGGGTCCGTTGATGCGGTTCGCCCGCCCCCGCCGCGGCTGACTCAGAACTCCACGGACACGCCGAACCTCCAGGCGTGGTCGCTGAGGATCAGGTGTCCGGGCTTGTTGAAGCCGCTCAGCTTGGTCCAGCCGTACTCGGCGAAGAACGAGCTGCGCTGGATGCCGGTGTCCAGGTACGCCTCGCGGGCGAGACCGGGGTCGATGGCGCCCAGGTTGAACGCCACGCCCAGCGCGGTGGTGTAGCCGTTGGTCCAGCCGGAACCGTTGCCCCCGCGCTGGATGTCCTTGGACACGTCACCCCTGCCGTTGTAGGTGATCCAGAAGGCGCGCATCAGCCCGACCTGCGCATAGGGGATGAAGGGAAAGCGCTGCCACATCTCCACCAGGTAGTCGAAGCGGTAGGTGGCGATCAGGCCCACCGGGAACACGTTCAAGAGCGTGTTGTCCTCGGAGGGCTTGGGATTGTCCGGCGGAGAGTCCTTGAGGATGCCCTTGCCGCGGTTCTGCCAGAACCCGAAGGTCCCTCCGATCAAGAGGGATCCGAAGGGATGGGCGACCTCCCAGTCCACCTCCAGCTGGTAGCGCAGGGGTGCCTTGGGGCCGAAGATGTCGTGATAGGGGGTTCCGGTGAGGCCCGGCTCCGAGTCGACCTTGGGATCGTAGCGATCGATCTTGAAAGCGACGAGCACGTTGGGTCGGTGCTGCGGCTCAGCGCGAGCCGCGGGCGCGAGCAGCGCGAACAGCGCCACCAGCGCGGCGCCGTCCCGCGCCTTCCGGCGCTTGCGCAGCAGCAGCGCCGCCCCCAGCGCCACCCCGGCAATCCAGAACGAGCTGCCCGAGGTGCTGCAGCCCTGCGCGTCGCCCCCCGCGTCCCGGTAGTGGTTGTAGAAGTCCGAGACGGCGACCGGGAACCCGATCGCGGGGTTGGAAGGCCCCGAGACGTTGGCGTAGCTGTCGTTCGCGATCACGTAGACGTTGTATCCGGCGTCGTTCGTGAGCGGCGTGCCGAGGTCCGTCCTGGAGACGTCGGCGTTGGTGCTGGTCACGTGGGCCGCCGGCCCCGCATCGCTGGTCACGCCCAGCGGAAGCACGTGCACGTCGTAGTTGGCGATGTCCTCGGCATCGTCGCCTTTGGACCAGGTGACCTTGAGGTGGGCGTCGCCGGGCGTGACCGCCAGAGCCCGTGGCGGCAGCGGCGGCGCCAGGGCGAACCTCACGTTCACCTGGTCGCTCGCGATGACCGGGCCTTGGCCCAGTCCCGACGGGATCTGGTGCTGGACGCAGAGCACGTTGCTCCGCGGGTTGGCCGAGGTGCGGTTGACGATGTCGGGATCGTCGCAGGGCGCGACGCCGCCGTCGGCCGTCGAGAGCACCATCTGCGAGGCGGTGACGGTGAACGTCTGCTGTTGGGCGGTCGGGCTGGAGTTGAAGAAGGTGACGTTGGGCGCGGCGGGCGCGGTGGTGCTGGTGCAGAGGCTGGAGTCGCTGGTCCCGATCAGCTTGACGGTATCGGCCCCGATGGGAGTCTGCTGGAGGTCCCAGGCGGCGAGCAGCGACTTGCTCTTGCACGCGTTCGCCCCGATCAGCACGTCGGCGTGGGTGCCGTTGACGGTGAGCGTGACGGCGCGCGCGGCCGCGGGCGCCAAGGCGAGGGCGAGGGCGAGCAGGAGGCGCATGTCGGGCATCTTCATAGCAAGGAAGGGGCCAGCCGGCAGGTTACGGCGAAGGCGCCCGCCCGCTGCGGGGCTTCGGACCCGGACTCCTTCCATCTGACATTTTGTCAGCCGGGCCTACGCGGTGGCGGACAGCTTGTCAGCGTAGTCCCTGGCCAGGAGCTCCGCGATCTGGACCGCATTGGTGGCCGCCCCCTTGCGCAGGTTGTCGCTGACCACGAAGAGGGCCAGGCCGTTGGGCGAGGTGAGGTCGGCGCGGATGCGGCCCACCAGGGTGGCGTCGTCGCCCGCGCCCAGAACGGGCATGGGATAGATGTGTTGCTGGAGATCGTCCAACACCTTCACGCCCGGCGCCTTGCGGAGGATCTCACGGGCCTGGTCTGCGGAGAGCGCCCTCTCGAAGTAGAGATGCGCCGCCTCGGAGTGGCAGTAGAAGACCGGCACCCGCACGCAGGTGGCCGCGACGGCAAGCTGCGGAAGGCCCATGATCTTCCGGCTCTCGTTGACCATCTTCATCTCTTCTTCGGTGTAGCCGTTGCCGCTGTCCTTGCCGATCTCGGGCAAGAGGTTGAAGGCGATGCGGTGGGGGAATTTCTCCGTCCGCAGCTCCTCCATGTTGAAGAGCGCGCGGGCCTGGGTCTCCAACTCGTCGATTCCCTTCTGCCCAGCGCCGCTCACCGACTGGTAGGTGGAGACGATCACCTTCGTGAGTCCGGCCGCGTCGTGCAGCGGCTTCATCACCATCACCAGCTGGATGGTGCTGCAGTTGGGGTTGGCGATGATGCGGCGCCCGCCGGGACGGATGGCCTGCTCCACGTCCTTCGGATTCACCTCCGGCACCACCAGAGGGCACTCCGGGTCCATGCGGAAGGCGCTGGAGTTGTCGATCACCACCGCGCCGGCGCGCGCCGCGTGGGGGGCGAACTCGCGGGAGACGGTGGCGCCGGGCGAGAAGAGGGCGATGTCCACGCCGGCGAACGAATCGGGCTTGAGGCGGCGGACGGTCACCTCGTCGTCCATGAACTCGAGCTTCTGGCCCTCGCTGCGCTCGGACGCCAGCGGCACCAGCTCCGCAATAGGGAACTCGCGCTCTTCGAGCACCTTCATCATCTCGCGGCCGACGGCGCCCGTCGCTCCCGCGATCGCCACCTTGTACTTCTTCATCTCATCCGCCTCGCGCTGGGAACCCCTGCACGTAATCGGGTGCCAGGGAAAAGCAAGCAGCGGCATCGTAAACTGCTCCGCGCAGTAGCGGTAGGCACAGCTTGCCGATGGCCACGGCGGAGGGCGGGGTACGCAAGAGCCGCGCGCCCGGCGGCAGCCGCAGCCCCGCCGCCATCACTACCTCGATGGGGCCCTGCGGCTCCCCGTCCCGGAACGGCTGGACGAACAGCTCGCCCTTGCGCGCCTCGGTTGCGGCGTGGACCAGGCCCGGCTCCCCGAATGCGATGGCCTGCAGCGACGATGCGCCTGCGAGCGGCAGCCTGCGCGCCCAGGCGATGGCCTTGGCGGCGGCAAGGCCAACCCGCAGGCCGGTGAAGGAACCGGGCCCCAGCCCCACGGCGATGGCCTCGACTCCGTCCAACTCGCCGAGCGCGCCCGGCAGCACGTCTCCGGCCCTGGCCGGCGGCTGGACGAGCTGCTGGCGCACGACGGATTCGCCGTCGAGGAGCGCGCAGGATGTGACGGGCGTCGAAGTGTCGAGCGCCAGGATCCTCACTCGAACCACATCCGCATGGCGTCGTTGCGGAAGGCGTAGAGCATCAGCGTGAGCAGAAGCGCGATGCCCACCATGTTGGCCACCTCGCGGAAGCGGAGCGAGAGCGGCCTGCGCCGCACGGCTTCGATGAACGCGGTGAGCACGTGGAAACCGTCGAGCACCGGCACCGGGATGAGGTTCATCAGCCCGAGCGCCAGGCTGATGAAGCTCATGGTGCCGAGCATCATGTACCAGCCCGCCTCGGCCGCCTTGCGCGCCACGTCCGCGATCATCAGGGGGCCGCCGATGGCGCGGCTGGAGATCCTGCCGGTGACGATGCGGGCGATGCCCAGCGCTTGCATGCGCACCGACTCCACCGTGCCCGACAAGGCGTGGCGCAGGCCCTCGCCCACCGAATCGCTGACCAGGATGCGCTCTCCGTCGCCGAAGGCGGCCTGGTCCGGGGCGGCGCCCAGGTCGGGCAGGTCCACCAGGACCCCCGTCTCGTCGTGACCCTTGCGCAGGTGCTGCTTGACCGTCACGGTGATCGGCTTGCCGTCGCGGCGCACCGTCACCTCCAGCGGCTGCGTGCCCGCCGCCTTGAGGGCGCCGTCGACCTCGTCTCCCCAGGAGAGAGCGCGCGCGCCGTTCACCGCCAGCACGCGGTCGCCGCGGCGCAGGCCAGCCTCGGCCGCCGCGCCGCCGGGCTGCACCGCGAAGAGCGTCAGGTCGCTGGCCTCGAGGCCGTACTCGCCGGCCTTTTCCGGGGCGGGCACGGTGAGCGACACCGGCACGTCCCGCCAGAGCGTGCCGCCCGGCGCCGGCACCGCCTCGGGCCGCAGCACGTCCAGCCGCAAGGCATCGGCGCGCCCCGAGATCCGCTGTTCGAGCTCCTCCCAGTTCGCCACCGGGGCGCCGTCCAGCTTGACGACCTTGTCGAAGGTCTTCACGCCGGCGCGGCCGGCGGGAGAATCAGGCGAAACGACGGTGACGGCGGCGGCGCGCGGGACGGCGGCGATGCCGATGCGGCCGTGCCGCACCGTCTCGATGGGGTTCGATTCCTCGTGCATGGCCGGGACGATCTGCAGATTCTGGCGCGCACCGGCGCGCTCGATCTCCACCGCAAGCGTCTGGCCACCGCGGGCGCGGATCTTTTCTTGAAGCGTGTTCCAGCCCTTCACCGGCTCGCCGTCGATGGCGACGATGCGATCGCCGTGTCGCAGGCCGGCGGCGGCGGCAGGGGAGCCCGTCTTCACGTAGCCGACCTTGGCGGCGAGATCGAAGTGCGGCGTGACTGCGAGGACGAAGAAGATCACCACCGCCAGCACGAAGTTGGCGGCGGGGCCGGCGAAGGCGATCAGGCCCTTCTTCCAGGGCGGCTGCTCGAGGAACCCGCGGCCCCGATCCTCGGGCGCCACCTCCTCGTAGGGATTGTCCCCGGCGAACTTGACGTAGCCGCCCAGCGGCAGGAGCGAGACCCGGTACTCGGTCTCGCGGCCCTTGAAGCCGAACAGCTTGGGCCCGAATCCGATCGAGAAGCGGACGGCCTTGACCCCGACCGCCTTGCCCACCAGGAGGTGGCCGAGCTCGTGGAAGAAGACCACCACGCTGATGACCAGCGCGAAGGACAGCAGCGTGAAGCCGGCGGACTGTAGAAAGGCCATGTCTGTGCGAGTCTAAATGCGCAGGGGGCGGTGCGCCAGCAGGCTCAGGTGAGCAGGCGTGCACACAAGAGGACAAACGGCGCATTGAAGAGCAGGGCGTCGATGCGGTCGAGCAGCCCGCCGTGCCCCGGAAGCAGCCGCCCGCTGTCCTTGGCCCCGTAGGCGCGCTTGAGCATCGACTCCGAGAGGTCCCCCACAGGCCCCAGCACCGCCGCGCCCACGCCGACCAGAGCGGCCCCCCAGAGCGGCAGCTGGGGCAGCCAGAAATGCTGGACGACCAAGGCACCCACGACGCTGCCGAGGGTGCCCCCGATGGCCCCCTCCCAGGTCTTGCTCGGGGAGATGCGCTCGTACAGCTTGCGGCGGCCGAAAGCGCGTCCGGAAAAGTAGGCGCAGGTGTCGTTCAACCAGGTCACGGTGAGGGCGAGCAGGATCCACCACTGCCCATCGGGCATCTGCCGCAGCGGCACCAACGCCGACAAAAGAAGGCCGGGATAGACGGTCCCCAGCACCGCCAGGCCTACCCGGCGCGGCGCGTTCTCGATGCGGTCCTCGAAGAGCAGCCCGTCGGCGAAGGCGACGATGACGACAGCGGTGATCACCAGGCCGGCGTCGAGGACGCCCAGGGGGATCTCGTCCAGCACCGGGATGAGGAAGGCGCCGGCGATGGAGACGATGGCGGCGCCGGTGACGAGCGCGCTCTCCTGCTCGATCTCCTCGATCTCCGTCTCCGCCGGCGGCAGCGACTCGGGGAGCATGTTCAGCTCCAGCGCGCAGGCGGCGGCCGCGGCGCCGATGAGCAGCGCGAAGGCCAGGCCGCCGCGCCAGATCAGCCAGAGCACGATGGGCAAGAGGACCAGCGCGGTGATCAAGCGCACGGCCAGGTTGCGGTTCTTTCCCGCTGCGGGGCGAGCGGTCGTGTTCATGCGGAATTGCGCACCTGCGCGGAGGTCTTGCCGAACCTTCGCTCGCGCCGCTGGAAGTCCTCCAGCGCGAGCAGGAGATCCAGCTCGCCGAAGTCGGGCCAGAGCGTCTCGGTGAAATGGATCTCGGAGTAGGCGAGCTGCCAGAGCAGGAAGTTGGAGACCCGGTACTCGCCGCTGGTCCGGACCACCAGTTCCAGCGCGGGGAGCCCCTCCGTCCAGAGCCGCTCCTCGATGGCCTTGGCGTCGATGGCGTCGGCATCCAGCCTGTCGGCCGCCACCCGCCTGGCCATCGCCACGATCTCCTCGCGGCCGCCGTAGCTGAGCGCGAGCGTCAGCGTCATGTCGACGTGCGAGGCGCTGTCGCGGCGCAGCTCCTCGAGCGGATCGCGGACGCGCGGCGGCAGTCGATCGAGCTGGCCGATGGCGTGCAGCCGGATACCGTTCTCCATGATCTCGGGGCGCTCGCGGTGGAGGTAGTCGCGCAAGAGGTCCATCAGGCCGGCCACCTCTTCGGAGGGCCGGTTCCAGTTCTGCGAGGAGAACGCGTAGAGGGTGAGCGCCTTGAGGCCCAGCCGGCGCGCCGCGCGGGTGACCTCGCGCACCGAGTCGCTGCCCTTCCGGTGCCCCTCCAGCCGGGGAAGCCCCCGCTGCTCCGCCCAGCGTCCGTTGCCGTCCATGATGATGCCGACATGGCGGGGGAGCGGCCGCGACGCAACCTCCGCCTTGAGCTGGGAAATGTCCCGTTCGATCCGCGGCATATCCGGCGCGGCACCATAGCAGGATTGCTGCACGGCGCATCGGGCGGGTTAGGTTACGAAGGTGGCGAGCTGGTTTGGACCTTTTCGACTCGAGCGGCAGGTGGGCCGCGGTGGCTTGGGCACGGTCTACCGGGCGGTAGATTCGCGCAGCGGCGCGATGGTGGCGCTGAAGATCCTCCCCGGCACCGACGCCACGGCCGCGCGCCGGCTCCGGCGCGAGTTCGACGCTCTCCGTCATCTGGCCCACCCCAACATCGTGCGCGTGCTCGACTTCGGCGAGGAGGAGGGCGTGCCCTGGCTGTCGATGGAGTACGTGGACGGCATGGCGCTGCGGGAGTGGCTGAAGGTCGCGGGTCGGCCCAAGCTGCTGGAGCCGGATCTGGAAGCCGACGCTCCCGAGGGCGTGGACCTGGATGTGCTCTTCGACGAGCCGGACTCGGGCGCGCTGCTGGCCGCGGCCAAGGCGCGCAGGTTCAAGCTGGAGACGGGTTCCGAGGCCGTGCTCACCCAGGAGGAACAGTTCGAGCAGAACCAGCCGGACCGGCTGCACGCGCTCTGCGAGGCCATGTCCCAGGTGTGCGACGGCCTCTCCTTCATCCACCAGCGCGGGCTGCTCCACCGCGACATCAAGCCGGGCAACGTGCTGGTCACCTCGCGGCAGCGGCGCGCCACGCTGGTGGACTTCGGGCTGCTCAAGAAGATGAACGATCCGGAGATCACCGACCACGGGCACGTGGTGGGCACCTACCGGTACATGTCGCCGGAGCAGGCGCGCGGAGATCCGCTGGACCTGCGCAGCGATCTCTATTCGGTGGGCGCCACGCTCTACGAGTTGGTGGCCGGGAGGCCGCCCTTCCCGCACCGCAACCAGCTCCAGCTGCTCGAGGCCATCCTCTACGAGGAGCCGCCCCACGTGTCGACCATCAACCCGGGGGCGCCCTCTCCACTGTGCAACCTGGCGGAGAGGTTGCTGCGCAAGGACAGGACGCGCAGGCCGGAGAGCGCCGCCGAGGTGGGGATGGTGATGCGGGCGGTGGGACGCGGCGTGTGGGGCTTCTCCACGCCCATGATGGTGCCGAAGCTCTCCGAAGAAATTCGGGGACACGATACGTAATTCGTCCTACGGACATTGGCCGCCGGGTCGGACGAATTACGTATCGTGTCCCCGAATTTCGAGGCGGCGGCGGAAGTCGTTGAGGAAGTTGCCGTGCAGCCAGCGGTGCTTCCAGCCCTTCACCGAGAGCCAGACGATGGCGAGGACGCCGAGCGCGGCCGCGTAGGGCCAGAGCCTTTCGTGCAAGTGATCGGCAGCGATCAGCACGATGGCCAGCGCGAGCCAGGAGGCGGCCGGGTTGTGCTCCTTGCGCAGGACCCGACGATAGTCCCAGGGTCTCTTCGAGCGCGCCGTCGATAGCCTCGGCCAGAACCGCGGGACGCGGGCGCAGAATGCGTCGTAGTCCTGGCCGAAGCGCGAGCGCAGGAACTCCTCCTCGGCGGCGATGATGGCGCGGTACTGCAGCCAGAAGAGGACGGCGGCGAGGATCAGCAGCCAGACCTCGTGGGCCACGAGGCAAAGCCCGATGGTGATGCCGAGGTTGCCCAGGTAGAGCGGGTTGCGCGTCAGCTCGTACGGCCCGGTGGTGTTCAGCGAGGTGGCGATCAGCTTCTCGTTCTGGCCCGACGTCCCGTCGGGGACCTGGCCCAGCACCCACGCGCGCAACGCCTGCCCTGAGGCGCAGAGCAAGAGGCCCGCGACCAGCCAGAGCGGCGAGGCCGGACCGCGGCTGCGCCAGAGGAGCGGCACCGCCACCGCAAGCAGCAGCACCGGCGTGAAGCTGCGCCAGCGGAAGAGGAATCGCCCGAACGCCTGCATCGGCGCGGTGCGTACCAGATCGGGCCGCCATGCTACAAGGCGCGGGCAGATGCACGAATACCGCCGGCTCATCGCCGCGGTGCGGCCGCACAAAGGGCTGCTCGCCGCGGCCATCGCTTCGATGGTCGTGCTCTCCGCCGCCACCGGCGCCTTCTCCTGGCTGGTGGGACCCATGTTCCAGTTCGTCTTCAAGGGCGGCGACCTGGGCCCAGCCGCGCTGCGAACCGCCCTGCCCTTCCTGCACGCTCCCGAGGGCATCCCGCGCGACACCATCCTGCGCACGCTGCCCATCCTCATCCTGGCCATCGCCGCGGTCCGCGGCGCCGCGTACTTCGGGCAGTTCTACTCCATGGGCATGCTGGGCCAGCGGGTGGTGGCCGATCTCCGGCTGGACCTGCACCGCAAGCTGCTCGAGCTTTCGCCGGCGTTCTTCGCCCGCAGCGCCTCGGGCGACCTGCTCTCGCGCTTTGCCAACGACGTGGCGGCGGTGGAGTTCGCGGTCACTTACGGGCTGGCGGCCTACCTGCGCGACGGCATGCAGGTGCTGGTGCTGCTGGGCCTCTCCATCGCGCTGGACTGGCGGCTGGCCCTGCTCGCCTTCGTGGCGGTCCCGTTGACGGTGGTCCCGATCGTGCGCTTCGCCCAGCGGCTGAAGAAGATCGCCACCCGCGGGCAGGCCCAGATCGGCGCCCTCTACACGCTCCTGCACGAGGCGCTTTCGGGCGTGCGCATCGTCCAGGCGTTCGGGATGGAGCGGTACGAGCGCGAGAAGTTCCAGGCCGAGCAGGACAAGTTCCTCGGCACCATGCGCAAGAGCTTCTTCGTCCGCGCCATCTTCACACCCACGCTGGAGATCATGGCGGCGGTGGGCATCGCCGTCACCGTGGTGTTCGCCGCCCGCGCGGTGGCTTCCGCGCAGCTGCAGCCGGAGCGGGTCATCTCATTCCTCGCCACCATCGTGCTGCTCTACACGCCGCTCAAGTCCCTGGGCAGCACCGGGCAGGGTGTGACGCAAGGCATGGCAGGGGCGCGCAGGCTGTGGGAGGTGCTCGACGAGCCGGTCGAACCCGTCCCAGGCGCGCTCCAGCTCCCCGCCTTCGCGCACGAGGTCCGCTTCGAGCGCGTCTCGTTCCGCTACCGTGACCAGGGCCCGCTCGTCCTGCGCACGGTGGACCTGACCCTGCGGCGCGGCGAGGTGATCGCGCTGGTGGGACCGTCCGGCGGCGGCAAGACCACGTTGATGAACCTGGTGCCCCGCTTCGCCGATCCGACGGAAGGCCGCGTGCTGCTCGACGGCGGGGACGTGCGGGAGGCCACGCTGGAGTCGCTGCGCGCGCAGGTGGCGCTGGTGGCCCAGGAGACCTTCCTCTTCAACGACACCGTGCGCGGAAACATCGGCTACGGACTGCGCGACGTTTCCCAGGAGCGGCTGGAGGGGGCGGCCAAGGCGGCGCGCGCCCACGACTTCATCCGCGAGCTGCCGCAGGGATACGACACGGTGGTGGGCGAGCGCGGCGTCATGCTCTCCGGCGGCCAGCGGCAGCGGCTGGCCATCGCCCGGGCGCTGCTCAAGGATGCGCCCATCCTGCTCCTCGACGAGGCGACCAGCGCGCTGGACACGGAGAGCGAGCGGGAGGTCCAGCGCGCCCTCGACCGGTTGATGGACAAGCGCACCTGCCTGGTGATCGCCCACCGGCTCTCTACCATCCGTCACGCCACGCGCATCGCGGTGCTCGCACAGGGTCGCATCGTCGAGCTGGGCACGCACGAGGAGCTGCTCGCCCGCAGGGGTGAATATGCGCGATTGTATGAGCTGCAATTTGCCTCTACCGGGCACTTGCTCAAGCCCGCATAGAGGAGTACAGCGATCCTCCGATGAACCCGCGGCCGCCAGACAAGAAGGAGACGCTGCTCGCCTACCTGGCGCGCGGGGTGACGATGGTCCACCTCGACGCACGCCGGCCGGGCGTGGTGGTGCCTTCCCAGTACGTGGACGACGCCCACCTGCGTCTCAACCTGAGCTACCGGTACTCCATCCCGGATCTGGACGTCACCGAACACCGCGTCCAGGCCACCCTCTCGTTCGGCGGGCGGCCGTTCCGCTGCGTCCTCCCCTGGGAGTCCATCTTCGGCATCACCAGCCAAGGCAGCGGCGACGGCCAGGTGTGGCCGGAGGACCTGCCGGTGGAGGTGATGCAGACCTTCGCCGAGCGCCATTCGCATCCGCCTCGCGACGAAGCGATGCCCACCCCCTCGGGCGGCACCCCGGCGCGCGGCGGCCGGCCGACGCTGGCGCGGATCGAGGGGGAGCTCAAGCGGGAACAGCAGGCCGCGGAGGAGAAGGCGCAGGACGGCGCGCCCAAACGTCACCTGAGGTTGGTGCGCTGAGGGAGCGATGCGCCCGCCTCCCGGGGCGGTCCAGCTTGCGCAGCTCGCGCTGGAGCGGCTCGAAGAGCCATCCGCAAGCGTACCAGAAGGGCGCGTAGTCCAGCCGCACGTATCCGCGCACGTTGATGCCGTCGACGTACCGCCACGGCACGTCGCCGAGCAGCCGGTTGAGCATGGCCGCGCTCCCGAACTCGATGCCGTAGATACCCGCCATGTACGCGAGGGAGCGGAGCGCACGCGGAACGCCTCTGGCGGCGAACCGTTCGTGCAGGCGCTCGAGGAGCAGGCCCCCGGAGCCGTAGATGGGCAGCATCCACAAGTACGAGTGTCCGGTCAGCCTGCGGTCGCGCAGCCGGCGGCAATCCGCGAGGCCGGTGAAGGTCACCTCGAGCGCCCAACCGACGAAGCCGTAGGCAAGGAAGCGACGAAACATTCCCAATCGTGCGGCCCGGCATGCGCTCAGGCAATCCGCTACAGCCCGGATGCCGCGGCTGCGTCGGCCACCACCACCGCCCTGCCGGAGACCTTGCGCAGCCACTGGGCGGGACACGCCACCAGATCTTCCTCGCCCTTGATGGCGCGCGCCAAGACCCCTGCTTTGGAAGCGCCGGTGACCTGGAGGACCACCATGCGCGCCGTCACCACCAGGAATGGCGTCAGGGTGAGCCGCGCCACCTTGGGCTCGACGTGGACGGGCGGCTCGACCGCGCGCACCAGCTCCGCATCCCCGCGCTCGGCGCTGGCGGCCACTCCCGCGAAGAGCGAGCAGATATGGCCGTCAGGCCCCAGGCCGAGCAGCACGAGATCCAGCCGCGGCGGCGTCCCCAGACCGCGGCGCAGATCCTCCGCACATCGCTGCGCCTCGGCGGGCAGGTCCTTGGCCTCCCCGCGCATCCGGTGGATGCCGGCCGGCGCCACGTGCTGGAGCAGGCCCTCGCGCGCCATCCGGTAATTGGAGAGCGGATCGTCCGCGGGGACGGCGCGCTCGTCGGTGAAGTAGACCTGGACCTGCTGCCAGGGCACGCGCAGGGTGCGCAGCTGGGCGAAGAAAGGAGGCGCGCTGGAGCCGCCGGTGAGCGCCACCGCCGCGCGACCGCGCGCCGCCGCCGCGCCCGCCGTGGCCTCGACGAACAGCTCGGCGGCCGCGGCCGCCACGTCGGTGACCACCGCCACCTCGGTCATGAGGTCCCCGTGGGCAGCAGTTTGGCCGCGGCCTGCACCGCCGCCGCGTAGAGCTCGTCGTGGCCCGCCAGAAGCTTCAGCTCCAGGCCGAGGAGCCGGCCGGGCGTGTCCGGCGGCAGCCGCACCCGGTTGACCACGTAGCCGTCGTCGTCCCCCTTCACCTCCGCGAGCAGCAGACCGCGCTCGCGGCGCAAGGTGAAGGTCGCCGGCGGGGAGGTGAACTCGAAGCGGGAGACGTGTCCCAGCCCCAGCCGCTCGGCGCGCGGGATGACCGCGTGCGAGGTCTCGGGCTCCTCCTCGGGCTGGCCCTCGGCGTGGATCGCAACCGAGAGCCGCTTGACGCGCGACTGCATCCAGCCGAGCAGGAGCAGCCCCTCGGCGCCCACCGCGCCGGCGCAGACCACGCGCGCGGTGCGGATGTTGCCGCGGTGCTCGCGCAGGTTGGGCAGATCCAGCACGTCCGCCGCCAGCGACTGCCAGGGAAAGATGCGCGCCCAGGCGAGGTCGCCGATGGGCGCGCCGCGGGCGACGAGCTTCGCCACGTCAGCGAGAAACGTGGGCGGGCGCGCGCCTGAGTCGCCGATGATCCGGTCCGCCGACTCCACNGCCCGCACCAACAGATCCCCCTGGGGCCGCCCGCCCCAGATCACCACCAGCGGCACCTCGGTATGCAAGAGGCCGGTCATCGCGGATTCGAGGTGCCGCACCGCCCGGCCGGTGGCGGTGAGCACGATNCGCTCCATGCTGATGGCGCCGCCNGAGCGCACGACGGAGACGCGGGCGGTCANCGACTCNGGCTCGGTNAGCTGGTCGGCCACCANCACCANNAGGCGGCAGGGGTGGGCGCTGCCCGCGACCTCCAGGGCTTCCCGCGCCCGCTCGTACTGTCCCTGGGTGAAGTAGATGGCGACCAGGTTCAGCGTGCAGACGCTCTCCTGACCCGTGCCGCCCCGGTCGCGCGCCTGCTGCAGCAGCTGCTCGATGCGCGCGAGGTCGACGCCACGGTCGAAGCGCACTTCCAGTTCGCCCGCCGGGTGCGGCGCGGCGCCCGCCGCGATGGGCTCGCCGTATTGCTCGCTCATAATCGCCTCCAGGCGCGGCCGTCGCCGGCGAGCAGCTGGTCGGCGCTCTGCGGACCCCAGGTGCCCGCCGGATAGGGATGGGGCGGCGGGAACTCGGGAGACTCGGTGGCGGCGAGGATGCTGCCCGCGATCTTCCACGCCGCTTCCACCTCGTCGCGGCGGGTGAACAGGGTCTGGTCGCCGCGCAGCGCGTCGAGCAGCAGCCGCTCGTAGGCCTCGGGCGTGGCCCCGAAGGCGCTGCCGTAGCGGAAGTCCATGCTCACCGTCCGCGGCCGGTAGCGCTCCCCGGGCACCTTGGCGGAGAAGCGCAGCGCGATGCCTTCTTGCGGTTGCACCCGGATGATCAGCACGTTGGGAAGCGTGGTGCCCGCGCCGAAGAGCGAATGCGGCAGCGGCCGGAAGTGGACCGCGATCTCCGTGGCGCGCTTGGGCATCCGCTTTCCCGATCGGATGTAGAAGGGCACCCCGTCCCAGCGCCAGGAGCGGATGTTGAGCCGCAGCGACACGAAAGTGGGCGTGCGGGAGCCCTGGGTGACGTCCTTCTCTTGCTGGTAGCCGGGCACGTCGGCGCCGGCCACGCTGCCCGCCGTGTACTGGCCCAGCACCACGTTGCGCTGCACCTGGTCCGGCGAGTCGAACGTCTCCACGGCGCGCAGCACCTTGATCTTCTCGTCCCGCACCGCGTCCGCGTCGAAGGCCACCGGCGGCTCCATCGCGGAGAGGCAGACGAGCTGCAGCACGTGGTTCTGGATCATGTCGCGCATGATGCCCGCCTCCTCGTAGTAGCGGGCGCGCCCCTCGATGCCCAGCTCCTCCCCGGCGGTGATTTGCACGTGGTCCACGTAGCGGCGGTTCCAGATGGGCTCGAAGATGGAGTTGGCGAAGCGGAAGACCAGGAGGTTCTGCACCGTCTCCTTGCCGAGATAGTGGTCGATGCGGAAGACCTGCTTCTCGTCGCAGGTCTCCAGCACCAGGCGGTTGAGCGCGCGGGCGCTGGCCAGATCGCGGCCGAAGGGCTTCTCGATCACCACGCGGGTGAAGGCGGGATGCAGCGGCGGGTTGATCAGCCCCGCGGACTTGAGCTGTCGCAGCAGCGTGGGGAAGGTGCTGGGCGGGGTGGCGAAGTAATAGAGCCGGTTGCCGCGGGTGACCCGCGTCCGGTCCAGCTCCTCCAGCTGCGAGCGCAGCCGCGCGAAAGTGTCGGGATCGTCGAAGGACCCGGACACGTAGCGCATGCCGGCGCCGAAGTCCTGCCAGATCTCCGGATCGACCGGCTTGGTGCGCGAGAACCGGCCCAGCGCCTCGCGCATGTCGCGCGCGTACTCCTCGTGCGAGAAGGCGCTCTTGGAGACGCCGACGATGCCGAAGGCCGCGGGCAGGTGCGCGCCCAGCGCCAGGTTGTAGAGCGCCGGCACCAGCTTGCGGTGCGCCAGGTCGCCGCTGGCGCCGAAGATGACCACCGCGCACGGCTCCGGCGTGGACTCTGCACGCAGGCCCGGCCGGAGCGGATTGGGGACCTCGTCGTGCTCTGGCGCGTAGGGCACGTCGCCCTCAGGACTTCTTGACGGCGTGGCCGCCGAATTCGTTGCGCAGCGCCGCCTGCACCTTGGCGCTAAAGGATTCGTCTTGCCGCGAGGCGATGCGCATCAGGAGCGACATCGTGATCACCGGAGCCGGCACGTTCTGGTCGATGGCCGCCTGCACCGTCCACCGCCCCTCTCCGCTGTCCTCCACGTAGCCGCGGATCTGCTCGAGCCCCGGATCCTTCTCCAGCGCGTCGTGGAGCAGCTCCAGAAGCCAGGAGCGCACCACGCTGCCGTAGCGCCAGATCCCCGCGATCCTGGGCAGATCGAGCTGGCCGAAGGGCGAGGTCTTGAGGATCTCGAAGCCCTCGGCGTAGGCGGTCATCAGGCCGTACTCGATGCCGTTGTGCACCATCTTGGTGAAGTGGCCGCTACCTGCAGGGCCGGTGTGCGCAAGCCCGCCCTCGGGCGCCAGCGTCTTCAGCGCCGGCTCGACGATGGCGTAGGCGTGCGGCGTGCCGCCCACCATCAGGCAGTAGCCGTTCTGCAGTCCCCAGACGCCGCCGCTGGTGCCCGCGTCGCAGAACTGGATGCCGCGCTCCGCCAGCTCCTTCGCGCGGCGCATCGAGTCGTGGAAGTTGGAGTTGCCCCCGTCCACGATGACGTCGCCGCGCGACATGCGCGAGGCCAGGGAGTGCACCAGCTCCTCGGTGACCTTCCCCGCCGGCACCATGATCCAGCAGACGCGCGGCGGCTGCAGCGCGGCGAACACCTCGTCGAGCGTGGTGGCGGGCGCCGCGCCCAGCTTCGCCAGCTCGGCGGAGCGTCGCGGATCGACGTCGTAGGCGATCACTTTGTGCCCGCCCTTGAGCAGGCGCTGCACCATGTTGCCGCCCATCTTCCCCAGCCCCAACATCGCCAGTTGCATCGCCGGCCCCCTACTTGTGCGAGAGGAGCTTCACCGCCTCGTGCAACGTGGAGATCACCTTGCCGGCGTCGCCGTCCTCGCTGTGGATGCGCAGCGCCCTGCGGCCATGGGCCTGCAACACTTCGAGGTCCCCGCGCGCCTGCGCCGCGAACAGCGTGCCGAAGCTGTAAGGCAACCCCGGGATGGCCACGTCGTCGCCGCCGCTGCTGGTGATCTGCAGGAACAGGCCGGTGTTGGGGCCGCCCTTGTGGAGCTGGCCTGTGGAGTGGAGGAAGCGCGGCCCGAAGCCCAGCGTGCAGGCCAGCCGGGTGGCGTTGCGGATGCCGCCCTGGAGACCGTTGAGCTTCTCCTCCACGTCGGCATCCGGTGCCAGGTAAGCCTGGAGGCAGACGTAATCTCCGGCATCGGCCAGGGCCAGGTGCGCGGCGATCCAGCCGTGGGCCGACGCCGCCGCCGCGGCGCCCAGCGTGCCTGCCGCCTTGCGCAGCACCTGCGCGTGTTCGGGCGAGGCGAAGAGCGCAATGCCCTGCGAGCGCAGCGCCGGCTCCTGCGCCGGCAGCGGTCCCGCGGAGATCAGCGCGCGCGTCTTGTCCTTGCTCTCGGAGACGTTGGGCTCGTCGAAAGGATCGACGTCGAGGACGGCCCCCATCACCGCGGTGGCGATCTCCCAGCGCAGGAATTCGCCGGCCAGCTCGGTGGGTGTGGCGAGCTTCCATTGCAGCAATGGATGCCCGGACTCGGCGAGGTAGCTCATGTCGTGCGGCTCGCTGGCCAGCGCCAGCGAGACGAAGAGGCGGTCGTTGCCGTAGCCGTCCTTCTTGCCGGCCGGCTCGCCGTGCACCGGCACGATGCCGCGGCCGCGCTTGCCGGTGCTCTCCGCGACCAACTGCTCGAGCCAGGCGCCGAAAGGCATGAGATTCTTGCTCAGGAGGAAGGTGAGCTTGTCGGCGCCGTTGTTGGCCAGGCCGCCTGCGATGGCGCCGAGGCGCACGGCGAAGTTCTCCTTCAAGGGCACCTGCGCGTACGACTCGAGCGCGACCTTCCCGGCCTCTTCGACGAGCTTGCCCACGTCCAGTCCCAAAAGCGCCGCCGGCAGGAGCCCGAAGTAGCTGAGCGCGCTGTAGCGGCCGCCGATCTCGGAGGGATTCACGAAGGTGCGCCAGAACCCCTCGTCGGCGGCCCGCTTCTGCAGCGGCGTGCCCGCGTCGGTGATGGCCACGTACTGCTTGCCGTCGTCGATGCGGCCGCGGAAGTAGCGGTAGAAGGCGTCCACCTCGGTGGTGGTGCCGCTCTTCGAGCTGACCAGGAAGAGCGTCTTCTTCGGGTCGAACCCGGTCATCACCTTGCGCACGGCGTCGGGCGCGGTGGAATCGAGGACGCGCAGATCCAGTCCGCCCTCGCGCTTGCCGAACACGCGCGCCAGCACCTCGGGCGCCAGCGACGAGCCGCCCATGCCGAGCAGGACGCAGTGGCGGAACTTCTGCTGCGCCTCCTTGGCGAAGGCCTTCAGCTCGTCCAGGTGCTGCTTGCCGAAAACCGGGGCGTCCAGCCAGCCCAGGCGCGTCTTCGACACGTTCTGAGCCCCGAACAGCGTCGTATCGCGCTGCCAGAGCCGCGCGCCGACCTTCTTCTCGCGCGCGGCGTCGAGCCCCTTCTGCGCGTCGTCCTTGCGCTTGCCGGGGCTTTCGCGCAGCTGCGATTTCCTGGCGAAGTTCTGGGCCGCCGCGCGCGCCTCGAAGGCGTGGAGCAGGTTGTCCAGCGCTTTGGAGAAGAGATCGAGGCCCTGATCGGTGAGGTCGCTGCAGACCTTCTCCAGATCGATGCCCAACTGCCCGAGCTTGGCCAGTTGCGCGCGCGCCTCGTCCACGCCCTGCCCGATCGTGTCGGCCACCTTGCCGTGGTCGTTGAAGGCGTGGAGCGTGCCGAGCGGCATGGTGTTGACGGTGTCCCTGCCGATCAGCGGCTCGACGTACAGCACGTCGCTGTACGCCTTGTTCTTGGTGCCGGTGCTGGCCCAGAGCGGCCGCTGCCTCGTGGCGCCCTTCGCCTCCAGCGCCTTCCAGCGCGGGGTGGCGATGGACTTCAAGAACAGCTGGTAGGCCTCCTTGGCGTTGGCGACCGCGATCTTGCCGAGCAGATCCTTGTTGCCCTTCTGCTCCAGCAATTTGTCCACCGCGCTGTCCACGCGGCTGACGAAAAACGAGGCCACGCTGTGGATCTGCGAGATGGGCTGGCCCTTGGCCACGCGCTCCTCCAGCCCGCTCAGGTACGCCTCGATCACCTGCGCGTACACGTTGACGCTGAAGATGAGGGTGATGTTGACGCTGATGCCCGCGGCGGTGGCCTCGCGGATGGCCGGAATGCCCTCGGGGTTGGCCGGGATCTTGATGAAGAGGTTGGGGCGATCCACCGCCTTCCAGAACCGTTTCCCCTCCTCCACGCTGGCCTTCGTGTCGCGCGCGATGTAGGGCGACACCTCCAGCGAGACGAAGCCGTCGCCACCCTTGAGGCGGTCGAAGAGCGGCCGCAGCACGTCGCAGCCGGCGCGCACGTCGGCCACCGCCACGGTCTCGTACATCTCCAGCGGCTTCTTGTTTTGCGCGATGAGCCGGCCCAACTCCTCGTCGTACTCGTCGGACTCGACGATGGCTTTCTCGAAGATGGCAGGGTTGGCGGTGACCCCGCGGATGCCGTCCTCGTCCACCATCCGCAGCAGCTCGCCGGAGTGGATGAGCTTGCGTCCGATCAGGTCCAACCACGCGCTCTGCCCCAACTCGTTCAACCTGGCTGCGGGCTTCATGGGCTTCTCCTCACTTCGTGTTGGGCCTTGCGCCTTCCGCGAGCCACTTCGAGATCCGGCCCGCCACCTTGGGCGGGGTGAGATCATAAGCGTCGGCCAGCGCCTTCTCCGGCGCGCTGGCGCCGAAGCGGTCGATGCCCACCACCAGGCCGTCGCCGACGATGCGATACCAGTCGAGACCGCCCGCCGCCTCCACCGCGACGAGCCGCGCCTTGCCGTGCGGGATCAGCCGGCGCTGTTCCTCGCCCGGCCATTTGAGGAACCGCTCGACGCAGGGCATGGAGACCAGCCGCACCTTGTACTTCCTGTCGATGTCCTTGAGCGCGGCCTGCGCCAGCGGCACCTCGCTGCCGGTGGCGATGATCACCACGTCGGGATCGGGGACGTCCACCAGCGCGTAGGCGCCTCGCAGCGCCTCGCGCACGTCGGCTGGCCTGCTCCGCTGCAGCGGTTGCAGCTTCTGGCGGGTCAGCGCCAGCGTGCTGGGGCCGTCCTTGCGCGACGCCGCTGCCGCCCAGGCGGCCGCGGTCTCCAGCCCGTCTGCAGGACGCCACACTTCCAGGTTGGGGATGCAGCGCAGCGCGCAGAGCTGCTCGATGGGCTGATGGGTGGGGCCGTCTTCGCCGAGGAAGATGGAGTCGTGGGTGAAGACGAAGATGCTGGACAGCTTGCTGAGCGCGGCGAGGCGGATGGGCGGCCGCATGTAGTCGGCGAAGAGCAGGAAGGTGGCGCTGTACGGCGTGAAGAAGCCGTCGTAGGCCATGCCGTTGACCACCGCGCCCATGCCGTGCTCGCGCACGCCGAAGTGGATGTTGCGGCCGCCGTAGTTCCCTGGCTCCACGTCGCCGGAATCCTTGATGTACGTGAAGGTCGAGGGATCGAGATCGGCCGAGCCGCCGGCGAGTCCCGGCAAGAGCTGCGCCGCCTTCTGGAGGATGGCCTGTCCGTGCTTGCGCGTGGCTTCCGGCGCGTTGGCGTTGGCCACGACCTGCGCGAGCTGCTCGGGCAGATCTTCCGGCACCTGCCTGTCGGCCAGGGCGCTCCACAGCTTCGCCTTCTGCGGATTGGCCCGCTGCCAGTCGGCGAACTTGCGCTGCCACTCCTCGTAGCCCTTCTTCTGCTCCTCGATGCGGCCGGCCCAGGATTGCCGCACCTCGTCCGGAATCAGGAAGGTGGGCTCGAGCGGCCAGCCCAGATTCTGCTTGGTGGCCTTCACCTCGTCCTTGCCCAGCGGCGAGCCGTGCGCCTCATGTGTGTTGGCCTTGTGCGGGGAGCCGAATCCCAGCACGGTGCGCACGCTGATCAGCGAAGGCCGCGGGTCGGCCTTGGCGGCGCGGATCGCCTTGTCGATGGCCTCGGTGTCGTTGCCGTCGCCCACGTGCTGCACGTGCCAGCCGTAGGCCTCGAAGCGCTTGTCGCGGTCCTCGGTGAAGGTGACGTCGGTGTGGCCCGCCAGCGAGACCAGGTTGTCGTCGTAGAGGAAGACGAGGTTGCCGAGCTTCAAGTGGCCCGCCAGCGAGCAGGCCTCGCTGGCGACGCCCTCCATCAGATCGCCGTCGCTGCAGATGCCGTAGACGAAGTTCTCGATGGGAAAGCTGCCGCCGCCGTTCATGCGGGCGGCGAGCATGCGCTGCGAGAGCGCGAAGCCCACGGCATTGGAGATGCCCTGTCCCAGCGGGCCGGTGGTGGCCTCCACTCCCGGGGTGTCGTGGAACTCAGGATGGCCGGGCGTCTTCGAGCCGTACTGCCGGAACGACTTGATGTCGTCCATGGTGACGTCGAAGCCGGCGAGGTGGAGCATGGCATAGAGCAGCATCGAGCCGTGGCCCGCGGAGAGGATGAAGCGGTCGCGGTTGGCCCAGCGCGGCTCCTTGGGGTTGAAGCGGACGTGCCGGCTCCAGAGCACGTGCGCCATGGGCGCCGCGCCCATGCAGATGCCGGGGTGGCCGCTGTTGGCCTTCTCCACCGCGTCGATGCAGAGGAAGCGGATGGTGTCGATGCACTTCTGTTCCAGTGGAGACGTCATTGGGAGCTCGTGGCGATGTGGCGCGTTTGTGGAGCGAGCGAGGCCTCGCGCGCGGCCAGCGCGGCGGCCCCCAGAAGGCCGGCCCGGGTGTCCAGCACCACCTGCACCGGCATCAATTCGAGCAGCGCGCGCATGCGGCCCTTGTCGAAGAAACCGTCGCGAAAGCGGCCGTCGGTCATCGCAGGCAGGATTTTGGGGGCGATTCCGCCAGCCACGTACACGCCGCCCGTGGCCAGCGTCTTGAGCGCCAGGTTGCCGGCCTCGGCGCCGTAGAGCTTCACGAAGAGCTCGAGGGTGTGCTTGCAGAGCGGATCGCCGGCCTCGGCGCAGGCGGTCACCGCCGCGGGGGCGTTGAGGCGGTCGTGCTTGATCAGCTCGGACAGCGGCTCGGTCAGGCGCAGGCCGGTGATGTGGGAGATGGCCTCGGCCAGGTTGACCAGCCCCTCGCCGGAGACGATGCGCTCCCAGCTCACGTGGTCGTAGCGCTGCGAGAGGAAGCGCAGGACGCCGATCTCCAGCTCGGTGCGGGGCGAGAAGCTGGTGTGGCCGCCTTCCGTCGCAAGCACCTGCCGGTGACCAGAGGCGTCCAGCGTGGCGATGGCCTCCCCGAGCCCGGTGCCCGCGCCGATCACCGCCCAAGGACCCTTCGGATCGCGCACGCCTTCGTTGAGCGTCACCAGATCGGCGGGCTTCACCGCGGGGATGCCGAGCGCCAACGTATGGAAGTCGTTGGCCAGGCGGACGGAGCGGATGCCGAGGAGCGCGGCGAGATCGCGCTCGTCAAGGATCCAGGGGAGGTTGGTGGTGTGGCTGCGCCCGTTGGCCACGGGGCCGGCCACGCCGAACCCCGCGTACTGCGGCATGGGCCGCGCCATCTCGGATGCGAAGGCACGGCAGATGGCGCCGAGGCCGGGATACTTGCGGCTGTCGTACCGGTTGCTCGCCAGCACGTCGATCGAGGGCGCGCCGGACGGCTCGGTAGCGAGACCGACTTCACACACCGCGAGGAGCGTCTTGGTCCCCCCGATGTCGCCGGCCAGCACCTGCATGCGGCGCAACCTACCCGACGAGCGGGGAAGATCAAGCGACGAAGAGGCGCTTTCACGACGCTCTCCCCTTGCTTGCAGGCGTATGGAACCCAACTTTGCAAGAGGGCGCGGGCGACTCCGGAGACAGCCATGCGAATTGCGAAGGCGGGAAGCTGGGCGGCACTGGCCGCGCTGGTCTGGTCGTTGGGGGCGGGCGCACAGGTGGAGACGACGTTCTCTCCATCGGTCGACGGCAACTGGACCGCCACCGCGGGACGCACCGCGGGAGACGGCAACTCGATCTTGGCGACCGAGGCGGGCTGGCCAGGGATCGGGTTCACCTGGCTCAAAGGCGTGAACGACCGCACCGACGTGGGTCTCCACGTGGGCTTCAACTATGGCTTCGAGGGCACCGCCAACAGCGTGACGGGCTTCAACTTCGCGGTGCCATACCGGCACACGCTGGGCTCGATGGGCGACACCAGCTTCGCCTTCCAGGCGCAGCCGGGGCTCTCCTTCTACGGCAACAACGGCGGCGTGCTCGTCGGCGTCGGGGGGCCCATCGGCATCGTGGCGGGGTTCCAGGTCAGCCCGCGGGTGACGCTGGATGTGGGCGCGGACGTGCCGGTGCTGGTGTCGTTCTCCAATCCCGCCGGTTTCCTCTTCGGACCGCAGTTCGGCGGCGGCGGCGAATACCTCATCGACCGCAACCTGGCCGTGACGGCACGGCTGCGCGTGGGGCCCGAGTTCGCCTTCGCGTCGTCGGGCAACGCCACCCAGACCGGCTTCGCAACCATGATCGGCCTCGCCTACAACGCGCGGTAGCAACTAGCCGTCCAGGATCAGCATCGCGTCGCCGAATTCGTGGCCCTGGTATCCGCGCGCCTCGGCGAACCCGGTCGCGAGAGCGAGCAAACCAACGGGCGCGAACGATTGCAGGAGGGCAAAGTGGCTGGTGGCGGCCTCGTGCATGCCGGTCACGATGGCGTCGACCACCCCCCTTTGGGTCTGGGGTCCCAGGCGCAAGTCGGTGAGGCCCGGGCCCGCAGCCAGCGTGCCGTTACCGTTGGCCGCGGCACCCTCCAGGGCGCGTGCGACAGTGGTTCCGACGGCCACCACGCGCCCTCCCCGGCTTCTCGCCTGATCGATCGCCAGCACGGTGCGGGCCGGGATGTCGTAGCGCTCCGTCAAGGGGAGGCGAGCGTCCAATGCCGCATCGCCCGTGGACGAGAGCCCTGCCGCGTGCGTGACGCTCGCCAGGCCGACGCCGCGCCGGCGCAGATCGAGCAGCAGGTCCCAGGTCAAGGCGAAGCCCGCGGAGGGAGCCTCTGCCGCCCACGGGCGGCCCGAGTACGCCGTCTGCACGTGCCAGAGCGACAGCGGGTCGCGCGTATGTGCGTACTGGACCGGCCGCCCGGCGCGATACAGGGCGGAGAAGAGCGCGGCCCCCCGGGCCTCGAAAGCGAGCCGCACCAGGCGCGGGGCTACCTCGTCGACGCCGGACACGATGGCCCGCAAGCCGTCGAATCGAAGCGCGTCGCCCATGGCCAACCGCGGAGGCGGCGGTCGGTCCTCGGTCCGCGTGCGCCAATCGCCGGCGCCGAAGAGCACGGCCTGGAAGGTGCCATCTTCGGCCTCAGCGGCCAGCCGGGCCTCCACGGGCGTGCCCTGCTCGGTCAGGCCGGCGAGGGACGCCGGCATCGTGGCGGCGTCGTTCACCACCAGCAGATCGTCGCGCCGCAACAGTGAACGGAGATCCCCGATGGTGCCGTCACTCAACTCGCCGCGGGTGGGATCGACGCGCAGGAGCCGGGTGCTGCGCGGATCGTCGCGGGGCCATCTCGCCGCCTTCATGCGGCGCTCCGCCAGGCCAAGGCCTCGATCCGCGCGCCGCTCGGGATCGACTCGTCGCCGATCATCCCTGCCACCTGGACGGCCACGTCTTCTGGCCTCGCCAAGGAGCCGCGATCCGCTTCGGGCATTGCCGCCGCATGCATGTCGGTGTCCATCTCGCCAGGGTCGATGCCGAGGAAACGGACGCCGGTTCCCGAAAGCTCCGCTGCCCAGATGCGGGCCAGATGGTCGAGGGCGGCCTTGGAGGCGCCGTAGGCTCCCCAGCGAGGATAGGCGTTGGTCGCGGCATCGGAGCTGAGGTGCACGACCAGCCCGCGCTCGCGCAGGAGCATCTGGCCGACCAGGACCTTGGTGAGCCGGAACGGCCCGACCAGGTTCGCCGCCATCACCTCCTCCAGATCTTCGCAAGCCAGGTCCGCGAGCAGCGGCAAGGGCAGAGGGCCCAGGGTGCTGGCGTTGTGCACCAGGACCTCCACCTCGCCGAGCAGCGATGCGGCCGCCCCGGCGATGGCGTGGGTCTGGTGTTTGGCCGCGACGTCAGCAGGGATGGCGTGCGCCTCGCCACCGCCGGCGCGGATGGAAGCCACCACTTCCGCCAGCGCCGCCTCCCCGCGGGCGACCAGCGCGAGCCTGGCTCCCCGGCGCGCCAGCTCCCTGGCCAGCGCCGCGCCCAGCCCGCGGCTCGCGCCGGTGATGAGAACTCCCTTTCCCGCGATCTCCATCTTCGACCTCCAGTCGAGTGGGGTGAGCATGTCGGGGTGGCACCAATCCTTCAACATTCTTGCCAACACATTGGCGGAAAGCTACTCTGGGCTCATGAGCGCCGAGCTGGGAGATCGCATCGCACGCAACGTCAAGCAGCTCCGGGAAGCGCGCGGGCTCACCCAGGAGCAGATGGCGAAGATCGCCGGCGTGCCGCGCGCCACCTGGACGAATCTGGAGTCCGGCACCGCCAACCCCACCGTCGCGGTCCTGCACCGCTGCGCCGCAGCGCTGCAAGTCGCCATCGAGGAGCTGCTCTCGACACCGAGGGCGGCCTGCGAGTACTTCCCGCTCGCGGCACTGCCTGCCCGCACGCAGGGACAGGCGCGCGTCCGCCGCCTCCTTCCGCACCCCATCCCCGGGATGGAGATGGACCGCATCGAGCTTCCCCCCGGCGGACGCATGCCCGGGGTGCCGCACACGCCGGGCACGCGCGAATACCTGACCTGCGAGTCCGGCGAGTTCCTGCTGGCGGCGGCGGGCGAACGCTGGCACCTGCACCGGGGTGACGTGGTGGCCTTCCGCGGCGACCAGCGCCACTCCTACGCGAACCCCGGCGCGGGCGTGGCGGTCGGGTACTCGGTGGTGGTCCTTGCGCACGGCAACTGATCAGGCCAGTTGCACCAACGCCGCCTGATCCAGCTCGAGGCGGGCCCCGTCCAGCGCCGTGGCGGCCTCGTCGTATACCTTTGCTTCCGCCTGCAGCACGCGCTGCGCATCGGCCTTGCCGACGCGGCTCTGCGACAGCCAACGGGTGGCGCGCCGGAGCGCCGCGTCCCTTTCGGCCGTGACCCCATTCTTCGCCGCCTGCACCAGGTCCAGAAGCCGGCGCTGCGCCTCGTCCTGGGCGCGCCGCAGCGCCATCTCTACCGCCTGGACGAAGGGACCCGGCGGACCGCCCTCCGGTGCCGGGACCGGTTCCAGATCGGCGGAGTCGAGCTGCGCGCCGAGCGCGTCCTCGACGTGGATGCCGCCGCGGCCGTCCAGCCGCACCACCACGCGCACCAGCATCTCGTCCATGTGCCGCGCCGCCCGGCGGGAGGGAACGCGGGCGCCCTGCGCCAGGTCGGAGGGCTCGGGCAAGGCCACCAGAAAGCGCGTGTCCAGCGCCGCCCCCGTCACGCCGCGCACCCGCCCGCGCGCCACCGTGGCCCGGCCGAGCTCGCCGTCGCGGACCCAGGCGAAGAGCGCCTCCACCAGCGGGTGTCCGGTGGCGAAGCTCTCGTGCTCCTCGTGCTGCACCGCCACCTCGCGCCGGAACGACCCCAGCACGATGCGATCCTCGGCGAGGTCGAAGCCCGCCAGCGCGTCGATCTTCAGTTCGGGACCGACGTGGAACGACACCTGGCCCGGCAGCACGTCCACCTCCACGTCCACCGCCAGTCCCACGCGCTTCGCCGCCTCGATGGTCACGCTCTCCAGCCGCTTCTCCAGCTGGACGGCCACTGCCTGCAGCGATGCGCCGGCTTCCGACACGTGCAGCCGCACCCCGAGCTGCGCCGCGCCGCGTTGGACCAGCCCGGCGAGCGCGCCGGCATCGCAGCTGCGCCGATCGAGCAGCGGATCGTAGGCGCGCGCCACCTCGGCCCGCGCCGCGGAGACGCGGCCTCCGAGCTCGCGGACCATCTTCTCCCAGCGCGCCGGATCGTCGGTCGAGGCCAACGCCAGGAGCTCCGACTCGACGCTCTCCAGCACCGGGTCGAGGCCGCCGACCGGCTCCTTGAACACGCCGACGCCGGCATCGAGGACGTCGAGCACGCGCGCCGCCAGCGTGCCCTCGGGCCGGAAGGCGTAGATGCGCACCTCGCGCGACTGCCCGATGCGGTCGATGCGGCCGATGCGCTGCTCGATGGCGGCGGGGCTCCAGGAGAGGTCGTAGTTCACCAGCACGTGGCAGTGCTGGAAGTTGCGCCCTTCCCCTCCCAGCTCGGTGCAGAGCAGCACCCGCGGCCCTTCCGGATCGCGGAAGCGCGCCACCAGCTTGTCGCGCTCGGCGGGCGTGAGATCGCCGGCGTAGGCCAGCGCCTCGATCTTGCGCCGCGCCAGCGAGGACTTCAGATATTCGATGGTCTCGCGCGGCTCGGCGAAGACCAGCACCTTCTCCGCCGGCCCCAACTCGTCGAGGAGCGCGAGGAAGGCGGCCAGTTTGGAGTCCTCGCCGAGCGCGAGCGCTCGCTGCGCCAGCTTCTTCTCCCCTATCCCGGCGAGCCCCGCCGCGAGCGCCGGAGGCGAGCTGCCCAGGCGGCGCAGCAGCGAGGCCAGCACGGCGCCGGAAGGGAGCTTGGCCCCGGCCAGCGCATGGCGGACGCTCTGCTCCAGGGCCTGCTCCTCGCGCGAAGGCTGCACCTCGATCTTCGTCAGCCGGCGTGGCGTGAACCCGCCCACCACCGCGCGGCGGTTGCGCAGCAGGCGCGCCGAGAGCCCGTAGCTCTCGGCCAGGTGATCGAGCAGCGCCGGCCCGCGCAACTCGCGCAGCGCGGAGTCGTCGGGAAAGAGCGCGGCGATGCGCTCGGCCGCCTTGGCGTCTCCCACCAGGAGCGTCCGCACTTCGGCCGAGAGATCGCCCTGACGCGCGAGCCGCGCGCGCAGCTCCTGCTCGCTGGCCGCCGGCGCCGGATCCACCAGCCGGAGCAGCGCGTGATACTCGGCGGGATCGAGCTGCAGCGGGGTTGCGGTGAGCAAGAGCAGGCCCCAGGTGCGCTTCGCCAACGCCTGTGCCACCTCGTACGCGCGATCGCCGCGCAGGTGGTGCGCCTCGTCGACGATGACCATGTCCCAGCCCGCCTCGGCAGCCGCCTTGGTCTCCTCCGCGCTGCGGGAGAGCCACTCCAGCGAGGTGATCACCAGGGGATGCCGGGCCCAGGGCGAACCCTCCTCCTCGGGCGCCTCGGCATCGGCGGCCTCGCGATCGTCGCGGGCGCGGTCGGGATCCATCAAGGTGAAGAGCAGGTTGAACTTGTGGAACAGCTCCGCCAGCCACTGCACCGTGAGGTGGCTCGGCGCCACCACCAGGCAGCGCTTCACCAGCCCGGCGTGCAGCAGGCCCGAGAGCACCAGGCCCGCCTCGATGGTCTTGCCCAGGCCTACCTCGTCGGCCAGCACGAAGCGCGGCTGCGGCGCCGAGAACACGTGATGCGCCACGCTGATCTGGTGCGCCTTCACGTACACGCGGGAGGCGAAGAGCGCGCCCAGCGCATCGGCGCGGCGGGTCAGGTCCAGCCGGACCGTCTCGGCGCGAAGCGCGAAGTCCTCGGGCGCTCCCCACCTGCCGGAGGCGAGCTGCTCGGCGGGTCCTTCGCGCGGCGTCGGCGCCCGCAGGTCCGCCTCGCTGCGGATCTGCGGTTTCTTGCCCAGGACTTCCACGGTGTAGCGGTAGAGGTCGCCGGGCGGCCCCGGCAGCGCGCGGAGCACGTGCGCGGCAGTGCCGTCGACCAGGAGCGCGGCGGTGTCGGGCGCGAAGCGAAAGCGGATCAGCGCCGGGTCGCGCGACGACAGCGTCACCGGCCCACCCGGACGCCCGGGAAACTCCGCCGCGATGCGGGGCGGATCGTCGCTCACCGCCACCACGTGGCCCACGCCCCAGCCGCCCTGCGCGCGGTGGACGATCTTCATGCCTTTGATGAACTGCGCCATCGGCGGACCTTCCTTCTATACTGGAAGCCAATGGACGGTCACGCCCTGGAAGCGCCCGTCGCCGCATCCCGCGTGCGGCCCGGTCGCGCGCAGTTCTTCCGCGCCGCGCTCTTTCTCGGCGTGGTGGGCTTCGGCGGCGGCCTGTCGGTGTTGGCCAACATCCGCTCGCTGGTTGTTGCCAGGCAGCGCTGGATGACCGAGCGCGAATTCGCCAACACCGTCACCGTTTCGCAGATGCTGCCGGGCGGAGCGGCGGCCAACGCGCTCGCCTATATCGGCCTGCGCTTCGGGGGAATGACCGGCGCCCTGCTCGGCTACGTGGGGTTCGTGCTGCCGGGGTGGCTGGCGGTGATGGTTCTCGCCTTCCTCTACGTGCACTTCGGAACCACGCCCGACGTCGCCACGGTGCTGGGCGGGTTCAACGCCGCCGTCATCGGCATCATCGGCGCCATCACGCTGAAGATGGCCCGCAGCGCGGTGTCGCGCCTCTGGCAGATGGGCCTCGCCGCGGCGGCGCTGCTCTTCTCGGTGGTGGGCGACATGGCCCCCGGCGAGGTGGCGCTGCTCTCCATCTGCGTGGGCCTCGCCGTGGATCTCGGCACCAAGCGCGCGCGCCTCTTCGCCATCGAGCGCCGCCGCGGGAGGCAGGAGCCCCCCGTGGTCCTCCCGGAGGAAGGCGCGACGCTCTCCACCCAGGAGTCCGATCCGCCCGCATCCAAGCCCCCGCCGTCGGAGGTCCGCATCGCTGCCTGGACGGTGGCCGCCGTGGTCGTCGGCATCGCGCTGCACGCCCCCGGGGTGGACGCGGAGCTGATCCGCATCCTCTTCTCCTTCTTCCGCACCGGCCTGGGCGCCTACGGCGGCGGCTTTGCCATCGTGCCGCACCTCAAGCAGGTGGTCGCGCGCCAAGGCTGGCTGACAGAGCGTCAGTTCGCGGACGCGGTGGCGATTGGAAAGCTCACTCCCGGCCCGGTGCTGCTGCTCGCCACCTTCATCGGCTACCTGCGCCATGGCTTCCTCGGCGCCCTGGTCGCCACGGTGGGCATCTTCAGCGCGCCCTTCGCGCTGGTCACGCTGGCGGGCACCTGGCTCGATCGGGTCCGCTCGCGCCGTCCGGTGCGGGCGGCGTTGCGCGGGCTGACCCCGGCGGTGCTCGGGCTGATGGCCGCGGCGATGATCTCCCTGGGCGACACGCTCAACGGCGAAGGGGAGATCGCCATCGCCGTGGCGGTGGCGCTGACCTTGAGCCGCTTCGAGATCAACCCGGCGATCATGCTGGCGCTGGGCGGCGCGGCGCGCGTCGTCTTCAAGCTGGTGGGCTTGTGAAGGAGCCGGACATGGACGCGGAAGCGCAGCGCAAGGCGGCCGGAGAACGCGCCGCCGAGATGGTGCAGGACGACATGGTGATCGGCTACGGCACGGGCCGCGCGGCCACCGCCGCGCTGGAGGCGCTGGCCCGCCGCAAGCTGCGCGTGCGCGGCGTGCCCACTTCGCAGAAGACGGTCGAGGTCTGCGCGCGCCTGGGGCTGCCCATCGTCTCCCTGGACGATCACGCGCAGCTCGATTTGGTGATCGACGGCGCAGACGAGGTGGACCTCGCGCTGCAACTGCTCAAGGGCGGCGGCGGGGCGCACGTGAGGGAGAAGCTGGTGGCGCTGGCGGCGAGTCGGCGCGTCATCGTGGTGGAGGAGTCCAAGCTGGTGCAGCGGCTGGGCGCCACCCGCGGCGTCCCGGTGGAGGTGGTGGCGTTCGGCTGGAAGGCCACGCTCGCGCGCATCGCCGCCGTCCTGCCGGGAGCGACCCGCCGCGGCGGACCGCCGAGCGACAACGGGGGCATCATCGTGGATGCGCCGCTGCCTGCGGGCGCCGACCTGCGCGACGTCGATCGCGTGCTCAAGGCGATCGCCGGCGTGGTGGATCACGGCCTCTTCATCGATCTCGCGCCCACCGTGGTGGTCGGCGGTGCGTCGGGAGTCCGCCTGCTCAACGGTGGCTGACGTACCCCGCGCCGGAGATGGCCTTCTGGATCCCCGCTGCGTTTGCCACCCCGTCGTCGAAGTGGACGGTGAGCTCCTTCTTGCCCAGATCCGAGGAGACGCGCAGGACGCCCTTGACCTGCTGCACTGCCGCCTCGGTCTTGTAGACGTCGCCCTTGCTGTGCCAGCCCTCGACGCGAAGGCTGAGCGACTGCTCCGCGGCCAGCGCAGCGCCCGCAAGGGCGAACATGACCAGCGCGATACGCCTCATGAACTCATTCTAACGGAATGCCCTTGATGACGCTCAGACGGCGCCGGGTCCGTGACGCAACGGGGCAAACCAGCCGCGGACTCCTTCCGACCAGAGCGTGGCCAGCGCCAGAAGCACCAGCACGGCGGCAGCGGCGGCCCTCAGAGGCGAGGCCGCCACCTGCTCAGGGACGGCGCTGACGGCGTCGCGGAGCACGCCCGCCGCCGCGGCCTGGCTGGTGGCCAGCGCGCCGGCGGTGGCAAGCAGCTTCCCGGCTGCAACGGCGGCCACGCAGCCGGCGAGGAGCGCGATGGCGCGCGGGCGACGGCCGTCGAAGATTCCGCGTATCAGGCGACCGCGGGTTGCGGCGCCGACCGCCAGGAAAGCGACGGTGAGGCCGGGATCGAGGCCCTTTCCCACCAGCACCGCCGCGAGCATCACGCCGCCGGCCTCGTCCAGCCGCGCGCCCAGCCCGACGATCAGCAAGAGGATCGCGAACGACAGCGGGTGGTCGGGCAGCGAACGCGCGCTGACCTGGAGCCCGGCCGCCGCGATCAGCAGCAGGAGAAGGCGCGGCGCCCGCGTGCGCACCGCGTTCGACAGCGACGCAAGCCCGGTGCGCTGCGGCGGCGCGGCGCGGGAGCGGATGGCGGGCAGGGCCACCGCCACCGTGAAGAGGGCCCAGGCCATGCCGGCGGCCGGGCCCAGGAGCACCAGGGCGAGCAGGAATGCATCCCAGCGAAAGAAGCGGGTGCGGGAGGCGAGCAGCGCGCCCGCGACCAGGCCGCAGAGCAGCGCCGGCGCCGACGCGAGCGCGATGCCGCTCAGCGCGCGCAGGAACTCGAGCATCGGCGCCGTTCGCTCCTCGCGCAGGTGCAGCACCGCGCCGAGCCCCGCGACCAGGAGCCCCGCGGCGCAGGCGCCCAGATCCAGCGCGCGCTCCACGCGCGAGCCGAAGCGCTGCGCGCGGATCTCGTCGGAGACGACGTGCAGCAACGCGCCGGCGGTGGCGGCAGTGGCCGATTGGAGGAAGGCGCCTTCGCTGAACCCGGGCACGGCGCCGCTGAGCAGCGCGCCGGCCGCACCCGCCGCGCCGACGATGGCGGCCCGCAAGAGCGCCGCGCGCCCTCCCCGCAGGTCGAGAAACGGCAGCACCACCGCGGCCGTGAGCGGCGCGTGGTGCGCCACCAGCGCGATTTCCAGATCCAGGTTGCCGCGGGGCCGCGCCAGGGCGGCCACCAGCGCCAGGCCTTCGGCCACCGAGTGGAAGATGAGCGCGGCGAAGCCCACCTCCGCCGCGACGCGCAGTCCGGAGAGCCCCCGTCCTTTGAGGAGATTGGGGCCAAACGCGCGCGCCCCCGCCTCCAGCGCCCAGGGCAGCGCAAAGCCGGCGGCCATCCAGAGCAGCGCCAGGAGGCCCTGCTCCGGCAGCACCTCCGGCAGCAGATGGAAGGCCACCACCCCGGCGGCGGCGGCGAAGGCAAAGGTGCGGGTGCGCTCGAGCACCGCGGGGTGGCGATATGCGAGCAGCGCGATGGCGCCGCCGAGCAGCGCCGAGCCCGCCGCCAGCAGCGCCGCCTGGATCATGGGCGGCACCTCTCGCAGAGGCCGCGCAGCTCGAGCAGATGCCCCTGCACCTGGTAGCGCGTGGCCCGCCGCACCTCGGCGAGGGCGCGCTCCAGCGCCCGCGAATGGAACTCCTGTGCGCTGCCGCAGCCGGTGCAGACGATGGCGTGGTGGCAGCGCGGCGGCCGCTCGTCCTCCGCGCAGGGCCGCACCGCGCTGGAGCCGAGCACGCGGTGGAGCAGGCCCAGGTCGAGCAGCGCGCCGAGGTTGCGGTAGACGGAGACCCGGTCCATGCGCACGCCCTCGCTGGCCAACCGCTCCTGGAGCTCGCGAGGGCCCAGCGGGCGAGAAGAGCGCTCGATGGCCTGGAGCAGGGCGCGCCGCGCGCGGGTGATGCGGCCGCCGCGACGGCGGAAGGCTGCCTCTGCGCGGGCGGTGAAGCGCATGGGGCCGTGTAGCATAGATGCAACGATGTTGCATCAGCGCTGCCCCAGCGTCCCGGCGAGGATGGCGATCCCTTTGGCGAAGTCGTCGGGCCTGGGCAAGAGCGAGATGACCAGATGGGAGCCGGAGGGGAAGTCGAAGAAGTACCCGGGATGGACCAGGACGCCGGCGTCGAGCAGCGCCAAGGCCCAATCCTCTTCGCTGCGGAAACGGGGGACGGAGAGCACCTCGCTCCACCCGCCCTCGGAGGAGAGGATGTCCCACGGGGCGTCCGCAGGGCGGACGGCGCGGAGCGCTCTGCGGTTGTGCTGGAGGCGCTGGTTGGCGGCGCGCTGGAAGAGGTGGCGGCCCTGGAGGAGCGCGGGCGCTGCCAGCTGCACCGGCGTGCTGACGGAGAGATAGGTGTCGGCGATCAGCTCGAGTCGGACCAATGCGTCGCCGGCCCCGGGACCGCCGGCGGCAATCCAGCCGAGCTTGAGCTGCGGCAGGCCCGCAACCTTGGAGAGCCCCGAGAGCGAGAAGGAGAGCACGTCGTCGTACGAGGCGGCGGTGCGCGCGCGGCGCGGGTCGGGGCGCGCCGGAAAGTCGGCGAACACCTCGTCGACGATCAGCGCGCAGCCGTGTTCGCCGCAGAGGCGGGCAAGCGCGGCCCGTTCGTCTTCCTTCAAGTACGAGCCGGTGGGATTGCCCGGGCTCACCACCAGCACCGCTCGCGTGTGCGGCGAGAAGCGCAAGGAAGCGGCGTCGAGGTGCCATTCGCCGTCCCAGCGCAGCGGATAGGGCGCTGCGCGCACCGACTCCAGCGCGGTGAGATAGCCGAAGAGAGGATAGCTGGGCTCCGGCACCAGCAGCTCGTCTCCCGGGCCGCAGAGCAGCTTGAAGAGCCACGAGTATGCCTCGCTGGTAGAGGCGGTGAGCACCACCCGCTCCGCCGGGATGCCGTGATAGGCCGCCACCGCCGCCCGCGCGGAAGGGAGCCCGCGCGGCTGCGGATCGTAGATCGGCGCCGGAGGCAACACCGCGGGTCCGGTGGGCAGGCCGGCCGTGGTGGGATTGGAGAGCGTGAGGTCGACGTACGGCGCTTTGCGCGCCCGCAGCGCGCGCGCCAGGGCATTCTCGCGCTGCGAGAAGTCGAGTCTCACGCTTCCGGAGGCGCCGGCATCTCGGTGCCGCGCGGCAGCGGCAGCCGGTCGCGCTCCTTCTCCACGAAGCGCAGCGCCGACCAGATCTCGTCCACGGCGATGATCTTGTTGTCGGTGAGCCCGCCCGCGAGGCCAACCGAGCGCACCAGTTGCTCGTCCAGGTCGGTGAAGAAACCGGAGCTCTTGCGCGGCCACGCCACCCACAGGAAGCCGCGCGGCGCCAGCACGTGCTTGGCCTTGGGAAAGAGCTCGCCCAACACCGCGCGCGAGGAGGCGAACACCACGATCACCTCCGCCAGGCTGATGATCTTCGTGGTCACCCCCACCCCGGGCGGCAGCGGATCGAGGCGGCGCACGAATCCGACCGGCGGGTCGAGGACCAGCACGCGCCGGCCCTCCTTGATGCCGAGCTTCTGGCAGATCGTCACTTCGCCAGCCATTGGAGTCACCTTGTAGGAGCAGCGGCGGTCCGCGCGCAAGACGTCCGACGGACGGTGTCGTAGACTCGCCTGGTGAAGCAGGTTCGCATCGGCCTTCTTGGCGTCGGCACGGTCGGGCAGGCAGTGGCGCGCGCCTTGATGGAGCGTCACGACGTCCTCTCGCGCGCCGCGGGCGCCGACCTCGTCTTGCAACGGGCGGCGGTGCGCGACCTGTCGCGGCCGCGCGCGCTTCCGGCCGACCGGCTGAGCGCCGATCCCGCAGCGGTGGCCACGGCGGCGGACGTGGATCTGGTCATCGAGCTGCTGGGGGGAGAGGAGCCTGCGCGCGGCCTGATCAGCGCGGCGCTCGAGCGCAAGAAGCCGGTGATCACCGCCAACAAGCGCGTGCTGGCGTGGCACGGGCCGCAGCTCGCCGCGCTCGCCGCCAGCCAGGGCGTGGAGCTGCGCTACGAGGCGGCGGTGGGCGGCGGCATCCCGCTGATCGCCCCGCTCACCGACGACCTGGCCGCCAACCGCGTGCTCGAGCTGCGCGCCATCATCAACGGCACCTGCAACTACGTGCTCACGCGCATGGCCTCCGGCGAGTCGCTCGACGACGCGCTCACCAAGGCGCAGCAGGCGGGGTATGCCGAGGCGGATCCGCGCGACGACGTGGACGCGGTGGATGCGGCCGACAAGCTCTGCGTGCTGGTGCGTCTGGCCTTCAACGCGCAGTGCACGCCGCAGCAGCTCCACCGGCAGGGCATCCGCGGGCTGGACGCGCGCGATCTCGCCTACGGCCGGGAGCTGGGCTACGTGCTCAAGCTGCTCGCCATCGCGCGACGCACCTCCGCGGGAGTGGAGGCGCGCGTGCATCCGGCCTTCCTCCCCGCCGACCATCCGCTGGCGCGCGTGGACGGCGCGTACAACGCCGTGCATGTGGTGGGCGATCTGTGCGGGCCGGTGATGTTCAGCGGGCTGGGAGCCGGAGGCGATGCCACCGCCAGCGCGGTGCTGGCCGACCTGGTCCACGTGGCGCGGCGCATGGCGCTGGGAGATCCGGTGCCGCCCCCGCGCGACAGCGGGCCCGAGGTGCGGCTCCTGCCGATGGCGGAGGTGAAGACGCGCTGCTACTTCCGCCTCACCGTCGACGACGAGCCGGGCGTCTTCGCGCAGATCACGCGCGTGCTCGCCGACCACCAGATCGGGCTCGCCAGCGTCATCCAGCGCGAGCCCGGCCGCCTGGGCGCCGCCGAAGTGGTGCTGCTGACCTATGCGGCTCCGGAGGCGGCGCTGGCCAAGGCCGAGGAGGAGCTGGCGCGCCTCGGATCCACTCGCGCGGTGCGCGCCCGCATCCGCGTCGAGGCGGAGAAATGAAGGGCTTCACCGTGGTGGTGCCCTGCTCGACGTCGAATCTGGGGTCGGGGTTCGACGCCATCGGGATGGCGCTCTCCGGGCCGGATCTGATGCTGCACGTGGAGCCCGGCGGTGCGGGGCTGCGCATCGTGAAGCTCTCGGGCGACGGCGTGGAACGGCTGCCGCTCGACGCCAGCAACCGCATCATCCAGGCGGCATATCGGGCCACGGCCGGCGCGGGCCGCGATCCGGTGGAGCTGGGCGCGGAGCTGTCCATCCACAGCTCCATTCCCTTGAGCCGCGGGCTGGGCTCGTCCGCCGCCGCCGCCGTGGCGGGAGCGCTGGTCGCCGACGCGCTGCTCGAGGGCGCGGTGGGCGAGGAGCGCGTGCTGCGGACCGCGGTGGAGATGGAGGGACACCCGGACAACGCGGTGCCCTCGCTGCGCGGCGGTACGCAGGTCTCGGTCCGCGACGCTTCCGGGCGCGTGCTCTCCTGCGCCGTCNCCATCGGCCGNCCGCTGCGCGCGGCGCTCTACATTCCGGACGAGGAGCTGACCACTTCGGCGGCGCGGGCGGTGCTGCCCAAGTCGGTGTCGCTNGGGGACGCGGTGCACAACCTCGGCCGTGCCGCGCTGCTGGTGGCTGCATTGTCGCAAGGGCGTTTCGAGCTGCTGGCGGAAGCGATGGACGACCGCCTCCATCAGCCTGCTCGCGCCGGTCTCTTGCCCTGGCTGCCGCCGCTCCTCGCCGCCGCACAGAAGGCCGGCGCGCTTGGCTCGGCGCTCTCCGGCGCCGGGACCACTGTCTGCGCGCTCTGCAACGCCGAGAGCGCGCGCGAAGTGGCGATGGCGATGAGCGAAGCCGCGAGTGCCTTGGGCGTGGCGGGCCGCTCGGAAGTCGTCGACGTCGGCGTGGCCGGCGCCCGCGTCGGCTAGAACGCCGCGCCGTTGGCGTGCTTGCCCGGGCTCGACGCCAGCGTGCTGATGGTGTTGTGCAGCACGAAGGAGGCGCCCGCCGTCGCGTCCGGATTGCGGTTCATCGAGACGCCGTCCTGCGCGGCCAGGCTGGCGGGATAGGTGAAGCTGTCGACCACGGTCCCAGCGGCGTTGCGGATTGAGACGGTGTCGCCGCCGTTCGCGAGGCTGAGCGCGCCGGTCGAGGAGCCGATGGCATTGGGCGTGCCTGCCGGAATGGCAGTCGCGGAGGCGAAGACGGCGATGGCCTTGCCGGCCGCCAGCGTGGTCCCGGCCGCGAAGGTGTGCCGCATCGCGGTGGCGTCCCAAAGCTGCCAGCCGCCGATGTCGACGGCCGTTCCGCCCGTGTTCACGATCTCCACGAATTCGCCCGCCGTGCTCGACCCCGGCTCGTTGGCAAGGATCTCGTTGAGGATCACCTTCGCCGGCGCCGCCCCCTTCACCTGGTAGCGCGCCAACACCGGGAAGTGGTCGGTGGTGGTGGTGCAGTAGCTCGCGATCTGCGCATCCAGCCGATACACCTGGACGGACCCAGGGACCAGCTCCGCGAATTGCTCGTTGGTGGTGAGCTGGTGATCGACGGGGTCGGGGTTGTTGCAGGTGGTGCTGCTGGTGGACGAGGTCAGGCTCCTGGTGGGAAAGCCGTAGCGCGCCGTGTCGGCGACGAAGTTCGCATAGGGGCTGGGCTGCCCCGGCGTGATCGAGGTGTCGAGGTCGTCGTTCCAGTCGCCGATGACGAACACTTTTTGGCTGGGATAGGTGGAGTCCAGATAGCTCTTCAGCGCTGCCGAGGCGTTGGCGCGCCGCTGCCAGCTGGCGGTGTCGTTGAATGCCTTCATGTGCAGGACGATGAAGACGCGCCGCTCGGTGACGCCGTTGAGCGTGACGTCGAGCGTCACCTCCATGGGCGGCCGCCCCGCGAAGTCGAAGTCGTTGGCGGTGAGGATGATGCGCGCCGACACCAGCGAGGCGATGCTGGTCTTGTAAAGGATGGCCACCTTCTGCTCGGTGCTCGAATACGACGCCGAGCCGCCCGTCACCACCGCATCGTTGGAGACGAATCCGGTGTAGCCCGGCAGCTGCGCTTTGAGGTTGTTGAACGCGGCATTGCTCACAACTTCCTCCAGCCCCCAGATGTCGAAGTCGGTGCCGGCGATGGCGTCGTGCACGTTGGATTGCTGAAGCGTCTCGTTGGTGGGGCCGTTGTTGGGATCTCCCCACCACTCCAGGTTCCAGTTCGCGATGTCGAGGGTGGTCGCGGTCCCCTGCGGGGCCACCGCCACGTCCTGCTGCACGGCACCAAGCTGCGGGCCGTCCTCGTCCTGACCGCCGCAGGCGGCGAGGACGACGACGGCAAGGAAGAACGGCAACGACCGATTCCGAAACCGGTTCATGGACGCTCCAATGGTTGGGTGCTGCGGACAGCCGCACCCGCATATCAGTGCGCGGTGAAATGCGGATGGCACCGGCGTGACAAGTGCGCATAAGTGATCACCGCCTCGGCGCAGAAGGGGTTGGATCCCAGGAGGCCGTCGAGCTCGTGCGCCTTCGATTCGCATGTTCGCCCTGGCAGCGCTTTGAGGCCGATTGGCCGCTTCCCGCCATGGCGTCAGGGCCTACCGAAGGAGAGGCGACTCTGCTATGCTTGCCAAGGAGGGGGCAAGCGCGCCTCGTCGCCGTCCTCCGTTGGGGGGATCTCATGCGCGTCGAGTCGACGAGTGAAATACCCGCCGTCTCTTACAAGCAGCTCCGAGCTTTGATCGGTCTCTTGGGAATACTGCTCCCGGTCATCGTCTGGGCGCTCGGGCCTGCGCCCTTGAAGCAGTCGATCAGTGCATACTATTACTCGAACGTTCGAGACTTCTTCGTCGGTCTGCTCAGCCTCACCGGAGTGTTCCTGATTTGCTACGTGGGTTACAAGAACGATCCACCCGTCACCGTCGTTGCCGGCATCGCGGCTTTGCTCGTCGCGTGTTTTCCCACCAGCCCCGGTCCAGTCGAGGTCGCGGCAATGGCGGACCAACCGCCCCTTTCAGTCGTGGGTCTGCTCAACATGCCCATCAAGTGGTCGGCACGAATTCACTACGGCTCCGCGACGACGCTCTTCCTCCTGCTCGCGTACATGTGCGGTCGGCTCTTCGTGAAGACGGACCCCCCGTCGGGGCCAATGACCGATCAAAAGCTCCGCCGCAATGTGGTCTACAAAATGTGCGCGCGGGTCATGGTCGTCGCGATGGCGTGCGAAGGCGCGAACGCGCTGTACTGGCAGTCCAGAGGCGTCGAGGATCCGACGAGGATTCTCCTCGCCGTCGAAACCGTCTGCCTGATGGCGTTCGGCATCGCCTGGCTGGTCAAGGGCGAAGTTGTCCCGGGCCTGAGAGACGCGCCAGACGGCCCTGCGAAGTCCGTCGCGGCGACGATATCGCGGTCTGCGTAATGCCGCCCGCATTGCCCTACGGCGCGCAGGAACTCGAACCCGTCTATTCCGGGGCGGTTACTCCGACTTGAGGATGTGCGTGATCGCCGCGTCGATGCGGCTGCGGAATTCGTCGTTCGCCTCGGCGAACTGCACGCCCATGCCGGGCAGCGCTCCGCGACGCGCCGCCTCTTCCTTGCTGATCACGTGCACCACGATGCCTTTGGCCGGGACCGGCATGTCCGACCCGGGCAGCTGCATCTCGATGCTCACCACCGTCTTGAGCGGCGGCGGCTGCTCGGTGTGGACGAAGACGCCGCCCGCGCTGATGTTGGCGGCATATTCGAGCACGAAGTCCTGCACGGTGGAGAAGCGCACCGCAAAGCGCGTCTGGTAGCGCGGAAAGGCGCGGCGTGGGTCGTCCTCGGGCTGCAGGGAGACGGCCCCGATGGGCTTGGCATCGGTGGCCCGCTCCCGGCGCGCAATCGTCTCCTCGATCAAGCTCCGTTCGCGCTCGCCGACCTCGACGAAATGTGCCCAGAAGCCAGGCTCCATCCCGGGCACCGCGTGCTCGTGGACGACGGCCAACGCCTGGACGCACTCACGCGTTCCCGGCAGGTACAGCTTGAGGCGCACCGCGGTCCGCGCGGGCGGCGGCTCCAGGCACCGGATGAACACGCCCTCGCGCGACAGCTCGCGGGTGGTGGTCTGGGTCGCCACGTTGCCGGCGGCGAAGCGGATGGGGAAGACCACGGGGACGCGACGCTGCATTGTCAATTTGCAGTATCACTCAACCATCTCGCGGCAGAAGGGCGCAGGGGTGGTTCCGGGGACGGCGGAGTAGGAGGAGAAGTCCTCCACGCCCTTGAGCTCTCGCAGCGCCTCCTCGTCATAGAGCGCGCGGCCCGAGACGCGCTCGGGCGCAGCGCAGCAGATCTCCACCGTGGCGTCAGCCAGGATCTCGGGTGTGCGCCAATCCTCCTTGCGGCCCAGCTGGAAGAACTTCGTCGCCTCGCTCTCGATCATCGTCACTGGCCAGAGCGCGGCCGCGGCGATTCCATCCTGGCGCTCCTCTTCGGCGATGGCGTGCGCCAAGAGGGTCATCCCCATCTTCGAGACCAGGTAAGGCCCCTTGCCCGGCACCTTCGCCGTCGAGACCTTGGGCGACATCATCACGATCCGCCCGAAGCCCTGGCTGCGCATCGCTGGAATCGCCGCGCGACAGCAGAGGAAGGCGCCGCGTACGTTGACGTCGAAGACCAGGTCGAATCGTCCCGTGGCCCAGTCCGCCACCGGCGCCAGGTGGATGGCGCCGGCGTTGTTCACCAGGATGTCGATGCGGCCGAACGCATCCAGCGCGGCATCGCGCATCCGCTCCACGTCGGCGAACTCGCGCACGTCGCACTGCACCGGCAGCGCGCGGCGGCCCAGCGCCCGCACCTCGTCGGCGGTGGTGTGGATGGTTCCCGGGAGCCGCGCGTGCGGCTGGTCGGTCTTGGCGGCGATCACCACGTCGCAGCCTTCGCGCCCGAGCGCGAGCGCCACCGCGCGACCCACGCCGCGCGAGGAACCCGTCACCACCGCCACTCTTCCTTTGAGGCGCATGCTCATTCCTTTCGCAGCACGAACAGCTCGTCCTGTCCTGCAGGCACTGGCCCGGCCTCCACGCGCAAGCCCCGAACGCGCAGCGAGCGCGGCGACTGCTCGCGCAGGAAGCTGACGGCGAGCCGGCCCCTGTGCGCGACGCAGCGGGCCAACTCGTCGAGGGCGAGGGGGGCCTCCATGAGCACCGAGGTGAAGGCGCAAACGACCGTGAACGCGGCCTCCGCGAACGGCAGCGCGCGGATGTCGGCAGCGATGCGCGCGCCCCGTCCCTCCGCGTGCCGCAACATTCCCAGGCTGACGTCGGCCACCAGCCAGCGCGCTTGGGCAATGCTGGGCGCTTCTTCGCGCGCCCATTCGACGAGCAGGCCGGTGCCTCCTCCGGCGTCGAGGCAGAACGCGCCGGGATCCGGCAAGAGCCACGGCGCGGCCGCACGGAACTTCTCGCGCTGCAGCTTGCGGAAGCGCTCGTCGTAGCCGGCGGCGCTGCGATCGTATGCCGCCGAGAGGATGCGCAGGTCCACCGCCCGCTCCTATCACGCTTGCGCGCGCGCTTTGCGCGGACTAGGTTCGCGGCCCTCCCGGAGGCACGCCGTGGCCTTGCGCACACCCTTGTACGACGCACACCTCGCCGCGGGCGCCCGCATGGTGGAGTTCGCGGGCTGGGACATGCCGGTGCAGTACAAGGGTGTCCTCGAAGAGCACGCGGCGGTGCGCGAGAAGGTGGGCATCTTCGACGTCTCGCACATGGGCGAGGTGACGCTGGAAGGGCCGCGGTCGCTGGATGCGGCGCAAGGGCTGGTCACCAACGATCTGTCGAAGTGCAAGGACGGCCAGGCGCAGTACAGCGCGCTCTGCAACGAGAGGGGCGGCGTCATCGACGACGTCATCGTCTACCGCTTTTCGCCCGAGCGGCTCTTCGTCTGCGTCAACGCTACAGGCCGCGAGAAGGATTTCGAGTGGATGCGCAGCCACACGGGCAGCGGTGTCGCCGTGGGCCAGCGCTCCGACGACTGGGCGCAGATCGCCATCCAGGGACCGGAGGCGCCCAAGCTGGTGGACTCGCTCTGCGACCATCCAGTCATCGACCTCGCCTACTACCACTTCCGCGAAGCCACGGTGGCCGGCGTACGCGGCTGCATCGTGGCGCGCACCGGTTACACCGGCGAGGACGGCTTCGAGGTCTTCGTGCCGCCGTCCGGCGCGCGCAAGTTGTGGGATGCGCTGGTGGAGAAGGGCGCTGCGCCCTGCGGCCTTGGCGCGCGCGACTCGCTGCGGCTGGAGGTCGCCTACCGCCTCTATGGCAATGACATGGACGAGGATCACACGCCGCTCGAGGCGGGCCTGGGCTGGATCGTCAAGCTGGACAAGCCGGGCGGCTTCATTGGATCCGAGGCGCTGCAGCAGCAGAAGCAGAAGGGGCTCTCGCGCAAGCTGGTGGGCTTCAAGCTCACCGGCAAGGGCATCGCCCGCCACGGCTATCCGGCGCTCAAGGAAGGGCAGCGCGTGGGCGAGGTCACCAGCGGCACCATGAGCCCGGTGCTGAAAGAGCCCATCGGCCTCGCCTACGTGCCCACACAGCTCTCGAAGGAGGGCAACGCGTTCGACGTGGAGATCCGCGGCAAGCCGGTGGCCGCCCAGGTGGTGAAGACGCCCTTCGTGGAGAAGATCAAATCGTGACCGCCCCGGTGCCGGTGCTGCTCAACCATTTCTACGTCACGCCGGACGCCGCGACCTTCGAGGCGGTTGCGCGCAGCCCGCTGGTACAGGAGCTCGCCGCGCTGGAGAAACGCACCACGGTGCGCAAGGACGCCACCTATACCGGGCTCTACCTCTACGCCCAGAGCACGTACCTCGAGGTGCTCCACCCCGACTCCGACTCGTTCGGGGCCCCCTCCGGCATCGCCTGGGCGGTGGAGGAGCCGGGCGGCATCCGCCGCATCTGCCACGCCTTCGACGCGGACGCGCGCACGGTGACGCGCGGCGAGGTGCCCTGGTTCCGCCTCTGCGCTCCAGCGCAGGAGATGAACGCGCTCGCCGACTGGGTGATGGAATACGTCCCGGAGTTCTTCGCCGGATTCCATCCCGACCAGCCCCCTGCGCACCCGGGCATCACGCGCGCGGACGCGCTCAGCCGCTACGCGGCCAGCTGCGGCAAGCAACGCCAGCGGGCGGAGGGTCTCCTCGCGGACGTGATCGCGCTGGAACTGGCGCTCGATCCCGAGGACCTGCGCATCTGGAACACGCGCCCGCTGCGCATCGAAGGTCTCGACGTGCAGGTGCGGCCCGCCGCGGGGCGTACCGGCGTCCTCTCCGCGCGGCTCGCCCTGCGGCGCGACGCGGGCCAATCCGTGCACCAGCTCGGCACCACCACCCTGACGCTGGACGGCCGCCAAGCCGTCTGGCGATTCTGACGAGGATCGAAGATGGGCAACTATCCGGACGCGCTGCGCTACACCAAGGAGCACGAGTGGACCCGCATCGCGGGCAACACCGCCACCGTGGGCATCACCATCTTCGCCAAGGACCAGCTGGGCGACGTGGTCTATCTCGAGCTCCCCGAGGTGGGCGCCACCGTCACCCGCGGCCAGCCCTTCGGCGTGGTGGAGAGCACCAAGGCGGTGAGCGAGCTCTTCGCGCCGGTCACCGGCAAGGTGACCAAGGTGAACAAGGCGCTGGTGGACGCGCCGGAAGGGATCAACGACGACCCGCACGAGAAGGGCTGGATGCTGGAGATCGAGATGACCCAGCCCGCGGAGGCGGGGCAGCTGCTCTCCGCGAAGCAGTACGAGGACCTGATCGCGCAGGAGCAGTGAGAGCGCCTGGTGGAGACGCTGGACTTGCGCGGCCTGCTCTGTCCGCTGACCTGGGCGCGAACCAGGTACGCGCTCTCGCGGCTGGCCGCCGGCGCCGAGCTGCGCGTGCTGCTCGACCACCGCCCCGCGGTGCCCGACATCAAGCGCAACGCGGAGGAGCTGGGCGACGAGGTGGTCGCGACCGAAGAGACGGCGCCCGGTGTCTGGGAGATGGTGTTGCGGAAGGGATAGGCCGGCATGCGCCCAAGCTTCAGCGCGGTGGGCGAGCAGGTGGCGGAGCACGTGCGCGGCTCGCTGGCCCTGGAAACGGCGCAGCCGCAATGGATTTCGGGCCTGCGCACCGCCACGGCGATGATGGTGCCGCTCGCCTTCGGCTGGGCCACCAACCGCCCGCAGATGCTCTGGGTGGGCCTGGGCGGATGGCTGGGCATGCTGGCGGATCCCGGCGGCCCCTACCACGTCCGCGCGCTGGCGATGGCCGAGTTCGCGGCCATCGGAGGGCTGGCCACCGCGCTGGGCGGAGTGCTCGCCGCGCCTCCCTGGATCGCCGCGCCGGCGCTCTTCGCCTGCGCCCTGGCCTGCAGCCTGATGCGCGTGCGGGGAGATACCGCGGCGACCATCGGCGCGCTGGCGCTGACCATGTTTTGCATCACGCAGGGATATCCCTCGCCGCACGGAGCCAGCGTGGTGCGCGGCCTGCTGCTCTCGGGCGGATCGCTCTTCGCGCTGGTCATCTCCGTGGCGGTCTGGCCGTTCCGGCCTTATCGGCCTGTGCGCCGCGCGCTGGCGGCGGTGTGGATCGACTTGAGCCGGCTGCTGGCCGCGGTGCGGGTCGCGGCGGAGGCGCCCGGCGCCCAGGTCTGGGACGATCTGGCCGCGCGGCGCAGGAAATGCCGCGAGGATCTGGAGCAGGCGCGCCATGCGTTGGCCATCGCGCGCTTCGGGTTGCAGGGAGAGACGGCGCGCGGCCTGCAACTCCTCGTCCTCTACGAGATCGCCGAGCTCTCCCTGGGCGACGTGGCCGCGGTGTCGGAAGCGCTGCGCGCGGCCGCCGAGGAGGGCAAGCAGGTGCCCGAGGGTGTGCTGGCGCTCCTCGATCGCGTCTCGGCCGCGCAACTGGCCATCGCCGATTCGGTGGAAGGCGAGCGCAGTGCTCCGCAGCTGGACCTGCGCGCCGGCGGCGGCGGTGAGATCGGCGTGCTCCTCGAGCGGGTGGTCGCGGCCACGGTCCAGGCGGCGGAGGCCGCGACGGCGCTGGAGCGCGGCGGCGAGGCCCGGCAAAAGCCCGGCGCGCCGCCGCCCCGCGATCAGTGGCCTTCCTTGAGAGACGTCTTGGCTCCCGGCTCGGTTGAGCTGCGGCACGCCCTGCGCGTGGCCATCGTCACCACGGCCGCCTCGCTGCTTGCAGCCGCGGTGCATCTCCAGCGCAGCTACTGGGTGACGGTCACCGTCATCATCGTGCTGCAGCCGCACGCCGTCAGCACGGTGCGCAAGGCGCTGCAGCGGGTGGGCGGCACGGTGGTGGGCGGCATCTTCGCGGCGCTGATCGCGCGCGTGGTGCACCGGCCGGTGGTGCTGGCTCCCATCCTCTTCGTGCTCTCCTGGCTGGCGGTGGCGGTGCGCCGGATGAACTACGCCGCATTCGCCGCGCTGCTCACTCCCGTCTTCGTGCTGCTCGCCGAGAGCGGAGGGCCGCATCTCACCCGCACCCGCATCGTCGACACGCTGGTCGGCGGTGGGCTGGCGCTCCTGGGCGCGCTCACGCTCTGGCCCACCCGCGAGTTGGAGCGCATGCCTTCGCTGATCTCGGCGGTGCTGGCCGCGGACCGCGATTACCTCGCCGCGGTGCTGCGCGGGGCCGGCCAGGACGCGGTGGTGGCGGCGCGCAGGCGCGTGGGGTTGGCGGCCGCCAACGCGGAGGCCGCGCTGCAGCGCCTGCTGGGAGAGGCGCCGCCTCCCGAGCGGGTGGAGCCTGTGATGGCGCTGGTGGCGTATGCGCGGCGGATGAGCGGCTCCATCACATGGCTGGGCGCGCAGCGGCCCGCCGCGGAAGACGCATTGCTGCTGGAGGAGATGTTGTCCCTTCTGGCG